>ERZ795055.389-NODE-389-length-43335-cov-15.261645_pt1 | contig 43335 bp, 36 predicted proteins | sample MGYA00375139_ERZ795055 | MGnify/ENA primary metagenome ERZ795055 (study PRJEB30184, sample SAMN05720283) | anaerobic digester metagenome | isolation source: active sludge of municipal wastewater-treating anaerobic digesters | place: USA | collected 2015-01-23 ... | reverse complement strand
TGCAGGCCGGGCTTGGCGGCGATGAAGCTCAGGGTCGCGTCGGCGCGCACTCCCGCCACGCCGCCGACCCAGGTGCCGCGCTCGGCGTCCAGGCCGCTAGGCAGGTCAAGCGCGAGCCGGCGCGCGTGGCGCTCGTTGATCCACTGGGCCGCATCAAGGTAGTCGCCCGTCAGCGAACGGCTCAGGCCGATGCCCAGGAGCGCGTCGATCACCAGGGCGGCGCGCGGCGCGGCATGGCAATTGTCGAGCACGACATGACCTGAGGCGCGCCAGGCCGACCATGCCGCCCGGGCGTCCGCCGTCGTGGGCTCGCTCGCACCGATCAGCACGCAGGCCACGCTGTAGCCGCGCTCGGCCAGCAGGCGTGCGGCCACGAAGCCGTCGCCGCCGTTGTTTCCCGGTCCGCACACCACCGTGACCGCGTTGCCTGGGGCCAGTTCACGCTGCACCCACTGGGCGACGGCCTCGCCGGCGCGGTGCATCAGTGTGCCGGCCGGAAGATCACGCGCCGCGCGCGCCTCGGCGGCGCGCAACTCGGTGAGCGTGGGCAGGGGAAGAGCCATGACGCGACTCTAGGCCAAGCGCCAGACTCCGTGTTGAGCGCGGTCTAGCGCCCGGCGTAGCGCTCGATCGTCAGGCCCTCGAGGTCGATCTCGGGCTTGCGCCCGGCGATGAGGTCGCTCACCACGCGCGCCGAACCGGCTGCCATGCCCCAACCGGTGCCGCCGTGGCCGAGGTTCAGGTAGAGCCCTTTCACCGGGCTCGCGCCCAGGACCGGCGGGCCGTCGGGCAGCATGGGACGCGCACCCACCCAATAGCGGGCAAGGCGCCACGAGGCGGCGTAAGGCAGCCACTCGCGACCGGCGGTGAGCAGGGTCGCCAGGGCAGATTCGCGCAACTCGAGCTCGGGCGAGCCGATCTCGGCGGTGCCCGCCAGGCGCAGGCGGTTGCCCAGGCGCGTGATCACCACCTTGTAGGTCTCGTCCACCAGCGCCAGGAAGGGCGCCTGGTCGAGCGCGCCGATCGGCACGGTGGCCGAGTAGCCCTTCACCGGATACAGCGGCAGGCGGATGCCGTGCGGCTTGAGCAGGGTGACGCTGTCCACGCCGGCGGCCACCACCACCGCGTCTGCGGCAATCTCGCCCGCGCCGGTCCTGACCCCCTGGATCGCACCGCCCGCCACGAGCAGGCGCTCGACCCCGGTGTCGAAGCGGAAGTCCACGCCCGCCGCGGCGGCAAGGTCCTTGAGCTGGTGCGCGAAGAAGGCGCAGTTGCCGGTCTCGTCCTCGGGCAGGTACAGGCCGCCGGCCAGCGGCGCGCCTGGGTGAATCGCGGCCTCGCGCGCCCGGCATTGCTCGGCGTCAAGCAGCGCGTGCGGCACGCCCGACTCGGTGAGCAGCTTGAGCGTGGGCTGCACGCCCTCGATCTCGCGCGCGGTGCGGAACAGTTGCAGCACGCCGGTCGACTGCTCGTATTCGAGCGCGTGGCGGGTGCGCAGCATGCGCATCTCGTCGCGGCTGTAGTAGGCCAGACGCTGCATGCGCGCGCGGTTGCGCAGGTAGCGATCGAGCGTGCATTCCGACCAGAAGCGAAGCAGCCAGCGCCACTGCGCCAGGCTCAGCCGCGGGCGCAGCACCAGGGGGGAATGCTCGCGGAACAGATAGCGCAGGGCCTTGCCGCGCATGCCCGGCGCAGCCCAGGGAGAGGCATAGGCCGGCGCGACGAATCCGCCGTTGGCGAAGCTGGTCTCCTGAGCGACCCCACCGCGCCGCTCGACGACCGTGACCTCGAACCCCGCGCGACGCAGGTAATAGGCGCTCGTGACGCCCACGATGCCTGCGCCCACCACGACGACGTGCATGTCTTCTTCTTGATTACTGGCTCGCCGCAATTGTAGCGAGGCCGAGCGCGCCGCCTGCCGCCTCTAGAGCATCTTGCCCGGCAGCCAGGTCACCAGCGCAGGAAACGCGAAGATCAGCACCACCGCCGCGACCATCATCAGGAAGTAGGGGAATGCGGCGCGCGCGATGAAGCCGATCTCGCGGCGCGTCATGGCCTGCATCACGAACAGGTTGAAGCCCACCGGTGGCGTGATCTGCGCCATCTCGACCACCAGCACCACGAAGATGCCGAACCACAGCAGGTCGATGTTCGCCGCCTCGAGCGTGGGTATGAGCACCGCCATGGTCAGCACGACCATCGAGATGCCATCCAGGAAGCAGCCCAGCACGATGAAGAACACGGTGAGCAGCGCGATCAGCGCCAGCGGCGACAGGCCCAGCTCGCCGATTGTCTCGGCCAGGTGGCGCGGCAGGCCGATGAAGCCCATCGCCAGCGAGAGGAAGGCCGAACCCGCGAGGATCAGCGCGATCATGCAGTACAGGCGCGTGGCGGCCATGAGCGACTCTCGCAGCGCGCGCCAGCTGAGCGTGCCCTGGGCGGCGGCGAGCACGATGGCCCCCACCACGCCCACAGCGGCGGCCTCGGTGGCGGTGGCCACGCCGCCGTAGATCGAGCCCAGAACCGCGCCGATCAGCAGCACCACGGGGATCAGGTGGCGCGACTCGGCGAGCTTGCCGGCCAGGCTCAGGCGGATGTCCGCCGGCGGAATCGAGCGCGCATTCATGAGTGACCAGACGATGGTCCAGCCCATGAAGAGCCCGGCGAGCAGCAGCCCCGGGATCACGCCGGCGATGAACAGCTTGCCGATCGATACGTCCGCCGCCACGCCGTAGACGATCATGATGATCGAGGGCGGGATCAGCAGGCCCAGGGTTCCGGCGCCGGCGAGCGAACCGATCGCGATCTTCTCGGGGTAGCCGCGCCGTTCGAGCTCGGGCAGGGTGATCTTGCCGATCGTGGCGCAGGTGGCGGCCGATGAGCCCGAGACCGCGGCGAAGATCGTGCAGCCGATGATGTTGGTGTGCAGCAGGCGCCCCGGCAGCCACTGCAACCAGGGTGCCAGCCCGCGGAACATGCCTTCCGAGAGCCGCGACTTGAGCAGGATCTCGCCCATCCAGATGAACAGCGGCAGCGCGGTCAGGGTCCACGACGACAGCGAACCCCACACCGTGAGCGCCATGGCGTCGCCCGCGGGCCGCTGGGTGAACAGCTCCATCGCCAGCCAGGCAAGCCCCAGGATGCCGACGCCGATCCACACCCCCGCGCCCAGGATGGCGAGCAGTCCGACGATCAGCGCGAGGGCGATCCAGGCGTCCATGGTCTATTCGGTGCGCGCGATCTCGGCCGCGTCTTCGGGGGTCATCTCGCCGCGGCGCACTGCGTGCACCAATTCCTCGGCGAAGGCCAGCGCCAGGCCGATCACGCCCAGTGCCATCGCGCTCTGCGGTATCCACAGCGGTGTGGCATCGACGTTCTGCGAGATGTCCTCGAAGCGCCACGAGCCCCACGCCAGCCGGATCGCGAACCACGCGAAGTACGCGGCGATCGCACTGGCCACCGCGAGGTCCAGCACCTCGATCCAGTGGCGTCGCTGCCCCGTGATGCGCGAAATCAAGAGCGTGACGCGGATGTGGTCACCGGCGCGCAGCGTGTAGCCGAGCGCCAGGAATGCACTGGCCGCGAGCAGGTAGCCGGCGTAGGCGTCGTGGCCTTCGATGGTCCAGCCGGCGTAGCGGCCGGCAATGGCGGCGAGCTGGATCACCAGCATCGCCACCAGGCACAACGCCCCGAGCCCGGCCAGGCCCGCGAACAGCCCGTCGAGCGCCTTGTTCATCAGGCCTTCCCGGGGCACGAGGCGCGCGCCGTCACTTCTTTGCGGAAGCGGCGTAGGCCTTCAGGATCTCCTGGCCGTCGGCGCCGGCTGCCTTCACCCAGTCGGCCAGCATCTCGTCGCCGATCTTCTTCATGTCGCTCATCAGCTGGGGCGTGGGCGCGACCACCGCCATGCGGTTCTTCTTGAGGATCTCCAGCGACTCCTGGTTGAACGCGCGCATGCGCTCCCAGCCCTTGCGCTCGGCCTCGGCGGCGGCATCGATGAGCGCCTTCTGCTGCGCCTTGTCGAGCTTCTCGAAGTCCTTGAGGTTGACCACCACCATGTTCTTGGGCAGCCAGGCATTGACCGTGTGGTAGTGCGTGAGGCTCTCCCAGATCTTGCTGTCGACGCCCGTGGCGCCCGAGGTCATGGTCGAGTCGACCACCCCGGTGGCCAGCGCCTGCGACAGCTCCGCCGCCTGGATGGTGAGCGGCTGCGCGCCCACCGATTGCGCGATCTTGGTGGTGGCCGGGTTGTAGGCGCGCCACTTCAGGCCCTTCATGTCGGCGGCCGACTTGATCTCCTTCTTGGCGTAGATGCCCTGGGGCGGCCAGGCCACCGCGTAGAGCAGCTTCAAGCCGCGCTTGGCGAGGATGCGCTCGAGCACCGGACGCTGCGCCGCCCACAGGCGCTGCGCGTCGTCGAAGCCCGTGGCCAGGAAGGGCAGGGAGTCGAGGCCGAACACCGGGTTCTGATTCACCAGCAGGCTCATCAGCACCTCGCCCGCCTGCGCCTGGCCGCTCTCGACGGCGCGCATGATCTCGGGCGCCTTGTAGAGCGCGCCGTTGGGATGCACGGTGATCTTGAACTTGCCGGCCGAGGCGATGTCGACGTCCTTGGCGAACTGCTGCAGCGTCACGGTATGGGGATTGGACAGCGGGTAGCCGCTGGCGAGGTCCCACTTGGTCTGGGCCTGGGCGAGGCCGGCGGCGAGCGTCAGGCTCGCGGATGCGAGGCAGGCCGCGGCCACGCGGGCGGCGGAGCGGAATTCGGCGGGCATGGTCGGACTCCTGTGAGGCGCGGGGGGACGGGTGGGCGGGGCCGCGACGGGCGCGGGTGCGATCGCGATCCTGCCGGGCTGCATACGCCGGCGCAAGCCATGCGCGCGGCGCCGTTGCATCGATGTTGAATTGCCTACAAAACGTCAATAAAGTGTTGGCACATCGATTCGCGCGGGGAGCCGCCATGCCCAAGCCCAGAGTCCGGCCCGCCGCCTCGCCCCGGCGCGCCGAGAGTCCAGAACTCAAGGTGCAGTTCGTCACCTCGGCCCACCTCGTGTCGGAGCGCAGCCCCGAGATCTCGGAGCTCGAGTTCGGCCTGATCATGGCGGGCCACGCCTTCGGCCGCTGGGTGGTGCGCTGCATGGCCGCGTCGGGCCAGCCCGAGCTCACCACGCTCGACGTGCTGGTGCTGCATCACGTGAATCACCGTGAGCGCGCCAAGAAGGTGGCCGACATCTGCTTCATCCTCAACGTCGAGGACACGCACACCGTGGTCTATGCGCTGCGCAAGCTCGCCGCCCTGGGGCTGGTGGCCGGGGAGCGCGCGGGCAAGGAAGTGTTCTACGCCACCACCGCCGCCGGCCAGTCCCTGGTCGAGCGCTATCGGCGCGTGCGCGAGACCTGCCTGGTCGATTCTCTGGTGGGCTCGGGCACCCCGGGCGACGAGATCGCCCAGGCCGCTCAGGTGCTGCGCACCGTCTCGGGCCTCTACGACCAGGCGGCGCGCGCCGCCGCCTCGCTGTGAGCGCCGCGGCGCCCGTGGGGCGCGGCTGGCAGTTCTGGATCGACCGCGGCGGCACCTTCACCGACATCGTCGCGCGCGATCCGCAAGGGCGCCTGCATACCCACAAGCTGCTGTCCGAGAACCCGGATCGCTACCGCGACGCGGCGCTCGCCGGCATCCGTGCGCTGCTCGGCGTGGCGCCCGGCGAGGCGCTGCCGGCAGGAGCGATCGAGGCGGTGAAAATGGGCACCACCGTGGCCACCAACGCCCTGCTCGAGCGCAAGGGCGAGCCCACCGTGCTCGCCATCACGGCCGGTTTCGGCGATGCGCTGCGCATCGCCTACCAGAATCGGCCTCGGCTCTTCGAGCGCCACATCGTCTTGCCCGAGCTGCTCTACGGTCGCGTGATCGAGGTGCCCGAGCGCATCGGCGCGCATGGCGAGGTGGTGCGGCCGCTCGACGAGGCCGCCACCCGCGCGGCACTGGCCGAGGCCTACGCGGCGGGCTGGCGCGCGCTGGCGGTGGTGCTGATGCACGGCTGGCGCTACTCGGCGCACGAGGCGCGCGTCGCGGCCATCGCCCGCGAGCTGGGCTACACGCAGGTCTCGGTGTCGCACGAGGTCAGTCCGCTGATGAAGCTGGTGTCGCGCGGCGACACGACCGTGGTGGATGCCTACCTCTCGCCCATCCTGCGGCGTTATGTGGGACAGGTGGCCGCCGAGCTGCCGGGCACGCGGCTGCTGTTCATGCAGTCCTCGGGCGGATTGACCGACGCGCAGCGCTTCCAGGGCAAGGACGCGATCCTGTCCGGCCCGGCGGGCGGCATCGTGGGCATGGTGCGCGCCAGCCTGGCGGCGGGCTTCGACCGCGTGATCGGCTTCGACATGGGCGGCACCTCGACCGATGTGAGCCACTTCGCCGGCGGCGACGTGGCCGATTGCGAGCGCGCCTTCGAGACCCAGGTCGCCGGCGTGCGCATGCGCGCACCGATGATGGCCATTCACACAGTGGCGGCGGGCGGGGGCTCGCTGCTGCAGTTCGACGGTGCGCGTCTGCGCGTCGGCCCCGAGTCGGCGGGGGCCGATCCCGGGCCGGCCAGCTACCGGCGCGGCGGGCCGCTGGCCGTGACCGACGCCAACCTCATGCTGGGCAAGATCCAGCCCGACTTCTTTCCGGCCGTGTTCGGGCCGCACGGCGATCAGCCGCTCGATGCCGAGGTGGTGCGCGAGCGCTTCGCGGCGCTGGCGGCCGAGGTCGAGCGTGCCACCGGCACGCGGCGCAGCCCCGAAGCCCTGGCCGAGGGCTACATCGACATCGCCGTGGGCAACATGGCCGAGGCGATCAAGCGCATCTCGGTGGCGCGCGGCCACGACGTGACGCGCTACACGCTCACCGTCTTCGGCGGTGCGGGCGGCCAGCACGCCTGCCGCGTGGCCGACGCGCTGGGCATGACGCGCGTGTTTGCCCATCCGCTGGCCGGAGTGCTCTCGGCCTACGGCATGGGGCTTGCCGACCAGGCGGCCTTGCGCACCCGTACGCTCGAACTGCCGCTGGACGAGGCCGATGCTCTGCCGCGGCTCGCCGGGGCGCTGGGCGAGTTGGAGGCTCAGGCGCGCGCCGAACTCGCCGCCCAGGGCGTGGCGGGCGAGGCGGTGCGCGTGCTGCAGCGTGTGCACCTGCGCTACCAGGGCACCGATTCCGCGCTGGTGGTGCCGGCGGGCTCGCGCAACGCCATGCAGGCGGCCTTCGATGCCGAGTACCTCAAGCGCTACTCCTTCCTGATGCAGGGCCGTGGCCTGGTGATCGAGGCCGCGTCGGTCGAAGCCCTGGGTGGCGCCGAGGTGCCGCGGGCCACCGCGTCTACCTTGGCAGAGCGGGCCGGCGCACCTGTTCCCGCCGCGCAGCGGCGCCTGTACACCGAGGGGCGCTGGCACGAGACGCCGATCTACGCGCGCGCCAGCCTGCGTCCGGGCGACCGCCTGCGCGGCCCGGCCATCGTGGCCGAAGCCAACGCCACCACGGTGGTCGAGCCCGGCTGGGAGCTCGTCGTGACCGCGCTGGACCACCTGGTGATCGAGCGCGTCGAGGCGCGCGCCGAGGCGCGGGCGATCGGCACTTCGGCCGATCCGGTGATGCTCGAGGTGTTCAACAACCTCTTCATGTCGATTGCCGAGCAGATGGGCCTGCGGCTGCAGAACACCGCCTATTCGGTCAACATCAAGGAGCGGCTCGACTTCTCTTGCGCCCTGTTCGACGCCGAGGGCAACCTGATCGCCAATGCCCCGCACATGCCCGTTCACCTGGGCTCGATGTCGGAGTCGATCAAGACGGTGATGCGCGAGAACGCCGGACGCATGGTCGCCGGCGACGCGTTCGTGATCAACGATCCCTACCATGGCGGCACCCACCTGCCCGACGTCACGGTGATCACCCCGGTGTTCGACCGCGCCGGGCGCGAGATCCTGTTCTACGTCGGCAGCCGCGGCCATCACGCGGACATCGGCGGCGCCACGCCGGGGTCCATGCCGCCGTTTTCCAGTCATCTCGACGAAGAGGGTGTGCGCTTCATCAACTTCCGCCTGATCGAGGGACAGGGGCCGGGCCAGCCGGCGCTCTGGCACGAGCAGGCGCTGCGCGAGGTGCTGGCCAGCGGACGCTGGCCGGCGCGCAACCCAGACCAGAACGTGGCCGACCTGCGCGCCCAGGTGGCAGCCAACGAGAAGGGCCGCGAGGAGTTGCTGGCCATGGTCGACACCTTCGGCCTGCCGGTGGTGCAGGCCTACATGCGCCATGTGCAGGACAACGCCGAAGAGAGCGTGCGCCGCGTGATCGGCGTGCTGCGGGACGGGCGCTTCGAGCTGCCGCTGGACAACGGCGCCGTGATTCGCGTGGCGATCACCGTGGACCGCGCGGCGCGCACCGCAAGAGTGGACTTTTCCGGCACCTCGGCCCAGCTGCCCAACAACTTCAACGCGCCGCGCGCGGTGTGCGTGGCCGCGGTGCTGTACGTCTTTCGCACCCTGGTGGACGACGTCATCCCGCTCAACGCCGGCTGCCTCAAGCCGCTGGACATCCACATTCCGGCCGGCTCGATGCTCAACCCCGAGTACCCCAGTGCGGTGGTCGCCGGCAACGTCGAGACCAGCATGTGCATCACCAACGCGCTCTACGGTGCGCTCGGCGTGCTGGCCTCGGCACAGGGCACGATGAACAACTTCACCTTCGGCAATGCGCGTCACCAGTACTACGAGACCATCTCGGGCGGCTCGGGCGCGGGGGTGAGCGACATCGCGGCGGGTGCGGCAAGCACCGAAGGCTTCGACGGCACCAGCGTGGTGCAGACCCACATGACCAACTCGCGCCTCACCGACCCCGAGGTGCTCGAGTTCCGCTACCCCGTGCGGCTCGACAGCTACGCCATCCGCACCAACTCGGGTGGGGCAGGGCACTGGCGCGGCGGCGATGGCGGCGTGCGGCGCGTGCGCTTCCTCGAGCCGATGACTGCATCCATTCTCTCGAACGGCCGACGCGAGGCGCCCTTCGGGCTGGCTGGCGGCGCGCCCGGCGCGCCGGGTCGCAACCGGCTGGAGCGGGCCGACGGGCGGGTCGAGGAACTTGGTCACCTGGGCTCGGTCGAGGTCGGACCGGGCGACGTGTTCGTGATCGAGACGCCGGGCGGCGGCGGCTACGGCCCGCCGGACTCCCGTGAACAGGCGGTGCCGCTGACGCGACACTGACGGCGGGGCGGGTGGTGGCGCCTCGATAATCGCGCCATCCATCCGCATGACCCTGCCTGAATGAATGCCCCCGCTGGCCTGCCGCGGTTCCTAGCCAACGCGCTCGACACGCACTACGTCGGCTACGCGCCGCTGATCGACCGCGCACGCCGCACCGTGGGTGCGAGGCTGTCGGTGCTCGCGCGCGAGCTCTCGGAGCGTCGTCCGGTGGGCGAAGTGCTGCAGGGGCTGAGTCTGGCCTGGCCGATGCACGTCGGCGAGGTGCTGGTGGCCCCGCTCGATGCGCAGTTCGACGAGAGCCTGCTCGACTGGCAGGCGCCCGGCAACGCGGTGCTCGAACTGCCCACCGCGGCGCTGGGCGATGCGGCGATGCAGTCCCTGGTGTTCCGGGCGCAGGAGGCGGGCACGCGCATGGCGCTGCGGGGCCGGCCAGACACGCCGTTGCCGCCGTCCTTGCTCGACTGTTTCGAGCACACCATCATCCACATCGCGGACGACCGGCGACGCACCCGTTCGGGCCAGCCCCTGCCGCCTCCTGCGGGGATCACGCGGCGCGTGCCCTTCGTGATCACCGGGGTGCAGACCGTCGCCGACCTCGACGACTGCTTTGCGCGCGGCGCCATCGCCAGCGTGGGCTGGCCGCTCGAGGAGCGCACCGCGGGCGGCGAGCGGCCATTGCAGCCCGGCGTGGCCGTGCTCGAGGCCGTGCGCGGGCTGGCGGCCGAGCGGGCCCCGGTGGCGCGCATCGCCCCCGTGCTCAAGCGCGATCCCGCTCTCGTGTTCAAGCTGCTGCGCTTGGTGAACTCGCGGGAATCCAGCCTGCCGGTGCAGGTGACCGGCGTGGCGCACGCCGTGCAGATGCTCGGTCACGCGCGGCTGGCACGCTGGGCGCACCTGATCGCCCCATCGGCGGGCGACGAGGCGAATGCCGCACCGCTGGTGCATGCCGCGGCGGTGCGCGGCTTCTTCCTGGAGTTCCTGGCGGCTGCCGAGTGGCCCGACGAGCGCCGCGGCGAGCTCTACCTCACGGGTGCCTTTTCGCTGCTCGACCGGGTGACCGGCGCGCCGCTTGCCTCGCTGCTGAGCCTGCTTGCCCTGCCCGAGGCAGTGAGCGAGGCGCTGCTCGGCCGCACCGGGCCGTATGCCGGCTATCTCGCGCTGATCGAGGCGCTGGAGCAGGCCGATCCCATCGCCATCCGCCAGGCCGCAGAGGGGCTTGCGCTGCCGCTGTCGGCCTGCAACGAAGCTCTGCTGCGGGCTCTGTCGGCCACCTCCGCGCCCGCCTGAGCGCGCGCCGCCCCGCGCGGGGCCGGCCCGTATAATTCGCGCGCCTCCCATTCCTCGACGGGGCGCGTGTGGCGCGTCCCGTTCCCGCCATGACATCCCAGGGTTCGATGTACGCGCTCGATGGTCCGGGCGCGCTGTCCGACTTCCGCGCCGCCCGCCTCCTTGAACGCCTGAAAGACGCCGTCCCGACGGTCACCGGCGTGAGCGCGCGGCACGTGCACTTCGTGCACGCGCGCCGCGCGCTCGACGCCGCGGAGCGCGCGCGCCTCGACGGCCTGCTCAGCTATGGCGAGGCGGCCGAGCCCGAGCCCGCCGGCACACGCTGCCTGGTGGTGCCGCGCCTGGGGACGATCTCTCCGTGGGCGAGCAAGGCCACCGACATCGCGCGCAACTGCGGCCTCGAGGCCATCGTCCGCATCGAGCGCGGCACGCGCTTCGTGGTGAGCTTCAAGCGCGGCCTGCTGGGAGTGCACCAGCCCACGCCCGCGGAGCTTGCTGCCGTCTCGGCCTGCCTGCACGACCGCATGACCGAGAGCGTGGTGCCGGTCGACCTGCCGCCGGCGCGCCTGTTCGAGGAACTGCCGGGCAAGCCCATGGCGAGCGTTGCCCTGCTGGCCCAGGGGCGGGCCGCGCTGGCGCAGGCCAACGCCGAGATGGGCCTCGCGCTCTCGGACGACGAGATCGACTACCTCGCCGAGGCCTTCACGCGCCAGGGCCGCGACCCGACCGACGTCGAACTCATGATGTTCGCCCAGGCGAACTCGGAGCACTGCCGCCACAAGATCTTCAACGCCGGCTGGACCATCGACGGCGTGCCGCGCGACACCAGTCTGTTCGGCATGATCCGCGCCACGCACGCCGCTGCGCCGCACGGCACGATCGTGGCCTACGCGGACAACGCGGCGGTGATCGAGGGCCGGCGCGTGGCGCGGCTGTATCCGCGCTCGGACGAGGGCCGCTACGGCACCGTGTTCAGCGCCGAGCACGAACTCACGCACACCGTCTTCAAGGTCGAGACCCACAACCACCCGACCGCGATCTCGCCCTTCCCGGGGGCGTCCACCGGCGCGGGCGGCGAGATCCGCGATGAAGGCGCCACGGGTCGCGGCGCGCGGCCCAAGGCAGGCCTGGCGGGATTCACCGTGTCGCACCTGCGCATCCCGGGCGCCGAGCAGCCCTGGGAGACCGACGCCGACCGCACCGCTCCCGCCCATGGTGCCGCGAGCCACGTGGGCTTCCCGGGCCGCATCGCCGATGCGCTGGCGATCATGATCGAAGGACCGATCGGCGCGGCTGCCTTCAACAACGAGTTTGGCCGGCCCAACATCCTGGGCTACTTCCGCACGTTCGAGGCCAACGTCGCCGGCAAGCGCTACGGCTATCACAAGCCGATCATGATCGCCGGCGGCATCGGCAACATCCGCGACGACCAGACCCACAAGGCGGCACTCCCGCCGGGCACCCTGCTGGTGGCGCTGGGCGGCCCCGGCATGCGCATCGGCGTGGGCGGCGGCGCCGCCTCGTCGATGGACGCGGGCACCAACACCGAGGCGCTGGACTTCGACTCCGTGCAGCGCGGCAATCCCGAGATGGAACGCCGCGCGCAGGAGGTGATCGACCGCTGCTGGGCGGCGGGCGCGGCCAATCCCATCCTCGCCATCCACGACGTGGGCGCGGGGGGCCTGTCGAACGCCATGCCCGAGCTGGCCGATCTTTCCGGGCGCGGTGCGCGCATCGAACTGGCGCGCATCCCGGTGGAGGAGAGCGGCATGAGTCCGCTCGAGATCTGGTGCAACGAATCGCAGGAGCGCTATGCGCTGGCGGTCGACCCCGCGCGCCTGGCAGCCTTCGACGACATGGCCCGGCGCGAGCGCTGCCCCTACGCGGTGATCGGCCAGATCGCCGAGGACGGCGAACTCGTGGTCACGCGCGAGGCCGCCGGTCCCGCCGTGGACATGCCCATGCAGACCCTGCTCGGCAAGCCGCCACGCATGCATCGCGACGTGCGCCGCGTGGCGCAGTCACTGCCCGCCGTGGACACGACGACGATCGATCTGGCGACGGCGGCGATGGCCGTGTTGCGCCACCCCACGGTGGCGAGCAAGAGCTTTCTGGTCACCATCGGCGACCGCTCGGTGGGCGGCCTGATCTGCCGCGATCCCATGGTCGGGCCCTGGCAGGTGCCGGTGGCCGATTGCGCGGTGACCGCGCTGTCCTTCGAGGGATACGCCGGCGAGGCCATGGCCATGGGCGAGCGCACGCCCCTGGCGCTCATCGATCCGGCCGCCGCGAGCCGTATGGCGATCGGCGAGGCGATCACCAACCTCGCCGCGGCCGACATCCGCCTGGAGCGCGTGAAGCTCTCGGCCAACTGGATGGCCGCCTGCGGCATGCCGGGCGAGGACGCACGCCTGTTCGACGCGGTGCAGGCCGCCTCCGAGCTTTGCCAGGCCCTGGGGGTGAGCATCCCGGTGGGCAAGGATTCCCTGTCGATGAAGACGGTGTGGTCCGAGGACGGGCAGACTCGCACGGTCGCGGCGCCGGTGTCGCTGATTGCCTCGGCGGCGGCACCGGTCGACGACATCCGCGCCTCGCTCACGCCGCAACTGCGCCTGGCGGGCGGCGAGAGCCTGCTGGTGCTGGTTGACCTAGGCGCAGGCCGCAACCGGCTGGGCGGCTCGATCCTGGCGCAAGTCAGCCAGCAGATCGGCAACGAGGCGCCCGACCTCGACGAGCCGCAGCGACTGGCGGACTTCGTGGCCACCCTGCGCGACCTGGCCCGCGTGGGCGACGTGCTGGCCTATCACGACCGCAGCGACGGGGGCTTGTTCGCCACCCTCGCCGAGATGGCCTTTGCCGGGCGCTGCGGCGTCACCGTGAACCTCGACGTGCTGGCCATGGACGCGGTGGCGCAGGACGCGGGCGACTACAAGGTGCGGCCCGAGCAGGTGGCAGTGCGCCGCCACGAGCTCATCCTGCGCGCGCTGTTTGCCGAGGAGCTCGGCGCCGTGCTGCAGATCCCCTCGTGCCGCAAGACCGAAGTGATGGACGCCCTGCGTGCCGCAGGGCTGGGGGCGGTGAGCCACATCATCGGCAAGCCCAACGAGCGCGACGTGGTCGAGTTCTGGTGCGACGCCAAGCCGCAGTTCAGTCGGCCGCGCGCCGAGCTGCAATCGGCGTGGAGCGAGGTGAGCTGGCAGATTGCGCGCCTGCGTGACAACCCGGCCTGCGCCGATGCCGAGTTCGCCCGCGCCGGGGCCGCGGACGATGCCGGCTTGTCGATCAGCCTGAACTACGACGCAGCCGAGGACGTGGCCGCGCCCTACATCGCCAGCGGGCGGCACCCGCGCATCGCCATCCTGCGCGAGCAGGGCGTCAACAGCCAGACCGAGATGGCGGCGGCGTTCATGCGCGCGGGCTTCACTGCGGTGGACGTGCACATGACCGACCTGCTGGCCGGCCGGGCGAACCTGGCGGACTTTCAGGGCATCGCAGCCTGCGGCGGCTTCAGCTACGGCGACGTGCTGGGCGCGGGCGGCGGCTGGGCCAAGACCATCCTGTATCACCCCGCGCTGGCGGACATGTTCGCTGCCTTCTTCGCGCGACCCGACAGCTTCGGCCTGGGCATCTGCAACGGCTGCCAGATGATGAGTCAGCTTGCGCCCATGATTCCCGGGGCGCAGCACTGGCCACGCTTCGAGCGCAATGCCTCGGAACAGTTCGAGGGTCGCCTGGTGCAGGTGCGGGTGGAAGCCTCGCCCTCGATCTTCCTGGCGGGCATGGTGGGCAGCCACATGCCGATTGCCAACGCACACGGCGAGGGCAGGGCAGTGTTTCGCTCGGCCGAGGACGCGGCGCGGGCCCGGGTGGCCTTGCGCTACGTCGATGGTCACGCCGAGCCCACCGAGGCCTATCCGTGGAACCCCAACGGTTCGCCGGGCGGCATCACGGGCCTGACCACCGAGGACGGACGCTTCACCATCCTGATGCCGCACCCCGAGCGCGTGCACCGCACGGTGCAATACTCGTGGCAGCCCCCGGGGCTGGGCGAGGACAGCCCCTGGATGCGCATGTTCCGCAACGCGCGCGTGTGGGTGGGCTAGGCGCTTCGCAGGCCATGGCGAGCACGCACCGGCAACCTGCCACGAGTCGGCGTTCAGCGGGCGGGGTGGGGCGCGCCGCCCTGGCTGCGGTGCTGGCAATGGCGGGCGCGAGCCAGGTCACTTGCGCGCTGGCCCAGACCTCTGGCGCACCGATGAGTTTCTTCGTCACCAGTCGCGGGCTGGGCGAAGGGGCGAACCTGGGCGGGCTCGCGGGCGCCGACCGGCACTGCCAGGCGCTGGCCGAGGCCGCGGGCGCGGGCGAGCGCGTGTGGCGCGCCTACCTGAGCACGCAGACGCGCGAAGGCGTGCCGGGAGTCAGCGCGCGCGACCGCATCGGCCCTGGCCCCTGGCACAACGCGCAGGGCGTGCCGATCGCGGGCAGCCTCGAAGAACTGCACGATGCGCGCAGCGCGGTGCGGGCCGACACGGCACTCACCGAGACCGGGCAGCGCGTCCCGGGGCGCGTGCACGACATCCTCACCGGCACGCGGCTCGATGGCACGGCACCCTCGGGGCTCGACCCCGACATGACTTGCGGCAACTGGACGCGCTCGGGCAGCGAGGGCGCGGCGCTCGTCGGCCACCACGACCGCGTGAGCGCGATCCGCGAGCCCTGGGCCGCGTCGTGGAACTCGGCCCACCTCACGCGCGGTTGCTCGGCGGCGGCGCTGGCGGAACTGGGTAGCGGGGGCTTGTTCTACTGCTTCGCCTTGCCGCGCGAGCAGCCACAGCCTAGGCCCTAGGCTCGGACCATGCGCAGCCCGTCTCTTCGCCCGCCCAGGCGCCTTCTCGAAATCGTGCTGGTCTCGGGCATCGTGACGGGCGCGGCGGCATGCTCTTCGCAGCAGGCGTATTCGGCCGGGCAGGTCTGGCAGCGCAATGAGTGCCAGAAGATGCCCGATGCGACTTCGCGCTCGCGCTGTCTGGAGGCCGCAGGCATGAGCGCCGAAGCCTATCGGCGCGAGGCAGACGCCGCAAAGGCAGAGCGCTGAATGCGTCGGCGGTAGTGACCAAGCCTTAGCCGCGCGGCTCGGCCAGGATTCTTGATCGCACTGCACCAAGGGTGAGCCCAGGGCCTGCAGCCACGGTGTTTGGTTGCCAGTCTGGGTGCAGGGCCGGTATGGTTCGGCCACCCCCACGAAAACCATAACCTCCGGAGACCCGAATGCGCCGACTCTTCCTCGCCACCGCGCTGCTCACTCTGCACGCGGCTGCGCACGCGGATCCCATCTCGGTCCTGTTCGTGGGCAACAGTTACACGTTCGGTCGCCTGGATCCGGTCCTGAGCTACAACGCCGCCAATGTTCGCGACCTGACCCGGCCGCAAGGCCCGCTCAACGGCGGGCGCGATCCGGCGCTGCCGTTCACCACGGGCGCGCCGTTCACCAATCTTGCCGGAACCAACTCCTATCCCGCGGGCACGATCAACCCGTCCACCGGACTGCCTTTCGACTCCTATTCGCCGCACTCGCAGACGCAGGCCTGGGGCGGGGTTGCCGGCATCTTCAAGCAGATGACGGTGCAGGCCGGACTCAACTACGACGTGGCCTTGTCGACACGCAACGCGGCTTCGCTGCGCGGCCACATGCTCAACAGCGCCAACAGCAACTGGGACATGCGCGGCAACATCGGCTCCCAGACCTGGGGCAAGGTCGTGCTGCAGGAGCAAAGCGACGAGCCACTGACCCGACAGCCGGGCTTGAACTCCAACCCGGAGTACTTCCGCTTCTATGCCGACAAGATCGAGAACTTCCTGCACTCGACGGCAGCGCAGACCATCCGCGATCGCGACGCCTTCCCCGGGGCGACCGATGCCGAGCGGCAGGCCAACTGCGTGGCCGCCGGGATCGCCGCAGGGACCTGCAGCAACAACCGCGGGACCTTCTCGAACGCCAAGGCCAGCGCGGCTACCGAACTGTACCTTTACCAGACCTGGGCACGGCCCGATCTCATCAACGCCCCGGGCACCAAGATCATCGATCCGGCCACGGGCAACGCGACCTATACGAGCACCCCGGCGACGTCCTTCTTCCCCAGCCTCGAGGCGATGACGGGGCAGCTCAAGAGCAGTTACCAGGCGGCTCTGGAGCAGGCCGACAACGACCTCACGCCAGGCTTCAAGGGCATCGCCCCGGTGGGCGAGGCCTTCCTGCGCGCGGTCACCAGCGGCATCGCCACGCGCGACATGTACTCCGCCGACGCCTTGAGCGACGGTCTGATCGACCTGTGGTTCAACGACGGCACGCACGCCAGCGTGCTGGGCTCCTACCTCAGCGCGCTGACTCTGTTCGGCACGCTCACGGGGCTCGATCCGCTGAGCCTGGGCGCGGACGAGATCGCCGCGCGCGACCTCGGGATCAGCCGTAGCGAGGCGCTGGCGTTGCAGCGAGTTGCCAGCGACCAGTTGCGCGCTTCGGGCCTGTTGCCCGAGCCTGCGTCGCTTGCCCTGGTCTTCGGAGCGGGCCTGGCAGTCGCGGCAATGCGCCGTCGGCGGCGCTGAACGGCTCCGGTCTCAGGGAGTCGACGCGATGGTCTCTCTCCCTCGCCGCGGCCGGGCGTGAGTGCCAGACCGATCGAGCCGTGACCAAGAAGAAGGGGCGCCGCAGCGCCCCTTTTTTTTACCAGCCAGGCCGGCCTACTGGATCTTGGCGTCCTTGGTCAGCTTCTGCACGAAGGCCTGGACCTTCTGTTGCTGCAGGGCTTCGACGATCTGCGGCTTGACCTGATCGAGGCTCGGGAACTGCGTGTCGCGCGTGTCCTCGAGACGGATGACGTGGTAGCCGAACTGCGACTTCACCGGCACCTGGGTCATCTCGCCCTTCTTCAGGCCGGTCATCGCGTCGGAGAACGGCTTCACGTAGGCGTCGGCGCCGGCCCAGTCGAGCTCGCCGCCGTTGGCGCCCGAGCCCGGATCCTTGGACTGCTTCTTGGCGATGTCCTCGAACTTCGCGCCCTTTTTGATCTGGTCGATGATCGCCTTGGCGTCGTCTTCCTTCTCGACCAGGATGTGGCGGGCGCGGTACTCCTTGGAGCCGACCTGCTTCTTCTGGGCTTCGTAAGCGGCCTTGACCTCGGCGTCGGTCACCGGGCTCTTGGCGGCCTCGGCGCGCAGCATGGCCTGGATGATCGTGTTCTGGCGCTGCACGTCGAGCTGGAACTTGACGTCCGCGTTGTTGGCGATGCCGAGCTTGGTGGCTTCCTGCATCAGGATCTCGCGCTGGACCAGCTGGTTCTTCACCTGCTGGCGCAGCTCGGGACTGTCCTTCTGGCCCGAGCGGACGAGTTCCTTGACCCACAGGTCTTCCGTGGCCTTGGTAATGGGCTTGCCGTTGACGACGGCGACGTTCTGGGCGAGCGCAGTGCTGCAGCTGAGCACGAGCGCGGCAATCAAGGCAATGCGTTGCATGAGGGGAAACCTTTTGGGGTGGTTTGGAGGCTCAGGCGCCGCGTTCATCGGGCGTCTGCAGCGTCATGGACAAGGCGTGAACTTCGCGCTTCATCAGGCCGTCGAGGGCATCATACACGAGGCGATGCCGCGCCAGCCGGGGCAGTCCGGTAAAACGCCTACTCACCAAGCGCAGCCGGTAGTGGCCCCCGCCCGAGGCGGCGCCAGGATGGCCGGCGTGGCGGTGCGACTCGTCCTCGATCTCGAGCAATTCGGGTTCGAGCGCGGCAAGGCGCTCGCGCAAGCTGGCAAGCACCGCCTCAGGCACGGGGCTGCTCCTCTTCCTTCATGTGCCGGGCCGCGTAGACGCCCATGCCCAGCGCGAAGACCACCAGCAGGGCGGTGAGCCCGAAGAGCTTGAAGCTGACCCAGGTCTCGGTCGGATAGTTATAGGCGACGAAGAGATTCGCCGCGCCCATGAAGGCGAAGAATCCGATCCAGGAAAGGAGCAGGCGCGTCCAGGCGAAGTCGGGCAGCACCATCTGAGCGCCCAGCAGGGTGCGGATGAAATTGCGCCCGACCGCCCACCCGCCGGCCAGGATGGCGGCGAAGAGCCAGTACAGGATGGTGGGCTTCCACTTGATGAAGGTCTCGTCGTGCAGCCACAGGGTGAGACCACCGAACACGACGATCACCGCCAGGCTGATCCACAACATGGTGTCGACTTTGCGTCCGCGCAGCACCAGCCAGCCCACCTGCAGCAGCGAGGCGAGCACGGTGACCAGCGTGGCGATGAGCACGGGCGCCTGCGCCGCGGTGACGCCGCCGCCCAGCCACTGGTTGGCCCAGGCCGCGGCTGCGTCGGGGGAGCCCTGCGCGAACTTGAACGAGGCAAAGAAAAGGATGACCGGGAGCAGGTCGAACAGGAACTTCACGGCGGGACGGCTCAGGGCTGGGGCGGGGTCGGCTCGAAGGCGAGCGCGGCGGAGTTGATGCAGTATCGCAGACCGGTGGGCGGCGGGCCGTCGGGGAAGACGTGACCCAGGTGCGCGTCGCACACCCGGCACAGGATCTCGGTGCGCACCATGCCGTGGCTCGTGTCCCGCCGCTCCAGCACCTTGGCGGGGTCGAGCGCCTTGAAGTAGCTGGGCCAGCCGCAGCCCGAGTCGAACTTGGTGTCCGAGGCAAAGAGCGCCGTGCCGCAGCACACGCAGCGGTAGATGCCGGGCTCGTGGTGGTCCCAGTAGCGACCGGTGAAGGCGCGTTCGGTCGCGGCCTCGCGGGTGACGGCGTACTGCTGGGCATCGAGTTGCTCGCGCCACTCGGCCTCGGTCTTGACCACTTTGTCCATGCTGACCCTCAACTTGAGCAAGACAGTGCAATGTTCCCGGCCCAGTCGGGGGGCAGGGCCGCATAGCGTTCGGCGCCCGGCTGCTCCTCGTAGGGCCGCTCGAGCAGGCGACGCAGGCGCTCCACGGGCGCGAAGTCGCGCGCCCCGGCATCGCCGCGCGCTGCGGCGATCGCCTCTTCGGCCATCCAGTTGCGCAGCACGTAGCACGGGTTGACCGCGCGCATCCGCGCTGCGCGCTCGGCGTCGTGCGCGCCGCTCTGGCCTTCTTGCCGCAGACGCGCCCGAAAGTCCACGGCCCAGGCGTCGAACGCGGCGCGGTCGGCAAAGAGGTCGCGCACTTCAGCGTCGTCCTCGGGGCGGCTCGCGTCCAGGCGCAGACCGGCCAGGCGGCGCCAAAAAAGGGTCCAGTCGACGCGGCCGGCGTGCAGGCGCGACAGCAGGCCGTCGATCAGCGCCTCATCGGTCTCGAGCACGCTGAGCAGGCCCAGCTTGGCGTGGAAGATCTCTTCCAATGCAGCCGCGAAGTGGGTGCGATAGGTGTCGAGCACGGCCTGCGTGGCCTCGACGCTCTTGCTCAGGGGCAACAACGCCTGAGCCAGGGCGTAGAGGTTCCACAGTCCGATGTCGGGCTGGTTCGCGTACGAGTAGCGGCCGTGCGTGTCGGAATGGTTGCAGATGTGGTGGGCGTCGAAGCCGTCCATGAACTGGAAGGGCCCGTAGTCCAGCGTGAGCCCCAGGATGCTCATGTTGTCGGTGTTGAGCACGCCGTGCATGAAGCCCACGCCTTGCCACTGCGCCACCAGACGCGCGGTGCGCGCCACCACTTCGGCCAGCAGCGCCAGCACGGGTTCGGGCTCGGCCGCCGCCTGCGGGTAGTGGCGGGCGATCACGAAGTCGGCGAGCTGGCGCAGCTCCTCGGTGCGGCCGTGGTGCGCGAAGTACTCGAAGGAGCCGAAGCGCACGAAGCTCGCTGCCATGCGGGTGACCACCGCGGCGGTCTCGACCGTCTCGCGCATCACCGGCGTGTCGGCGCCGATCACGGCCAGCGCGCGGGTGGTGGGGATGCCCAGGCCCGCCATGGCTTCCGATCCCAGGAACTCGCGGATCGAGGAGCGCAGCACCGCGCGGCCGTCGCCGCTGCGCGAGTAGGGCGTGCGCCCCGAACCCTTGAGTTGCAGTTCCCAGCCCGCGCCGTCGGGGCCGCTCACCTCACCGAGCAGCAGCGCCCGGCCGTCTCCGAGCCGCGGCACGTACACGCCGAACTGGTGCCCCGAGTAGACGGCCGCCAGCGGGTCGGCGCCCGGAGGAATGCGGTTGCCAGAGAAGACCTGCACGAAGTCCGGATCACGCGCCGTCTCGGGTCCCAGACCGATCAGTGCGCCCGCGCTGGCCGAGTAGCCCACCAGGTAGGGCTCGGGCAAGGGTTCGGGCGCGAGCCGGGTATGGAAGGCCTCGGGCAGGCCGGCGTAGCCGTTGACGAAGCGCAGGGCGCCCAGCGTCTCGCCCGGCGGGCTGGGGTGCAGGGAAGAGCTCGCGCGCAGGTCCAAGGGCGTGCCTAGGCGTAAAGGGAAAGGGATTGTAGGCGGCGCCTTGACGGTAGCTGCCGCAACCGGACAGCATGCGGGGACAAGCGCTGGGAGGCGCACTCAATCAAGGGGGAAAACCATGGCCGTGTCCGGTCTGATGATGCAAATGCCGCTGTCGATCTCTTCGCTGATCGTCCACGCGGACCGGCACCACGGCGACACCGAGATCGTCTCGCGCCGGGTCGAGGGCGACCTGCACCGCACCACCTGGCGAGAACTGCACCGCCGCTCGCGGCAGATGGCCAACGCGCTGGGCTCGCTGGGCCTGGTTCAGGGCGACCGGGTGGGGACGATCGCCTGGAACGGCTACCGCCACCTCGAGCTCTACTACGCCGTCTCGGGCAGCGGCGCGGTGCTGCACACCATCAACCCGCGCCTGCACCCCGAGCAGATCGCTTGGATCGTGAACCACGCCGAAGACAAGGCACTGTTCTTCGACGCCACCTTCCTGCCCCTGGTCGAGGCGGTGGCCGCGCACCTGCAAAGCGTGCGCCACTTCGTGCTGATGACCGACCGCGCTCACATGCCGGCGGCGAGCAAGATCCCCGAGCTGCGCTGCTACGAGGATCTGGTGGGACATCACTCCGACCAGTACGTGTGGCCGGTGTTCGACGAGAACGCCGCATCCTCGCTGTGCTACACGTCCGGCACCACCGGCAATCCCAAGGGCGTGCTCTACAGCCACCGCTCGACGGTGCTGCATTCCTTCGCCGCGGCCCTGCCCGACGCGCTGAACCTCTCGGCGCGCGACAGCGTGCTGCCCGTGGTGCCCATGTTCCACGTCAACGCCTGGGGCCTGCCCTATGCGGCCGCGATGGTCGGCTGCAAGCTCGTGTTCCCCGGCGCGGCGCTGGACGGCAAGTCGCTCTACGAACTGTTCGAGGCCGAGCGCGTGACTTGCTCGGCCGGCGTGCCCACCGTCTGGCAGGGCCTGCTGGCGCACACCGAGGCCAATGGCTTGCGCTTCTCGACCATGAACCGCACGGTGATCGGCGGCTCGGCCTGCCCGCCGGCGATGACCCGCCTCTTCGAGCAGAAGTACGGCGTGCACGTGCTTCACGCCTGGGGCATGACCGAGATGAGCCCGCTGGGCACCGCCTGCACCTTCAAGGCCAAGCACCTCGACCTGAGCGACGAGGCCCGCCTGCAACTGCAGGCCAAGCAGGGCCGAGCGCTCTACGGCGTGGACATGAAGATCGTGGGCGAGGACGGCGGCGATCTGCCGTGGGACGGCACGAGCTTCGGCGACCTGCTGGTGCGCGGGCCGTGGATCGTGCGCGAGTACTTCAAGGGCGAGGGCGGCGACCCGCTCAAGCGCGACGGCGTCGGCCACGAGTGGTTCCCCACGGGCGATGTGGCCACGATCGACGGCGAGGGCTACATGCACATCACCGACCGCTCCAAGGACGTGATCAAGAGCGGCGGCGAGTGGATCAGCTCGATCGAGATCGAGAACATCGCCGTGAGTCACCCGGCCGTGGCGATGGCCGCCTGCATCGCAGCGCACCATCCCAAGTGGGACGAGCGCCCCCTGCTGGTGGTGATGAAAAAGCCCGGCGCGCAACTCGGCCGCGAGGAACTCCTTGCTCATTACGAGGGCAAGGTCGCCAAGTGGCAGGTGCCCGACGACGTGGTTTTCGTGGACTCCATCCCCTTGGGAGCCACTGGCAAGATGCTCAAGAGCCGCCTGCGCGAGCAGTTCCGCGAACACCGTCTGCCGACCGCCTGACCGCCGATGCAACGGCCCCGCGCGGTCCGCTTGGCGCGCCCGGGGTGCTTGGGTATCCTCGACTGATCCGCCCCGCCAGAGGGCGGTCCACCTGGAGACACTCAAGATGATCCTCAAGGCCCTCCGCTGCCTGGCAGCGGCCGTGTTCGCGCTCGTCGCGGGCGTGGCCGGCGCCCAGGTCCAGACCGTCAAGATCGCGTTCATCGATCCGCTCTCCGGCCCCTTCGCGGGCGTGGGCGCGAACCAGCTCAAGCACTTCCAGTACGTGGCCGATGTCGTCAACCAGCAGCAGCTGGCCGGCGCCAATGTGCGCTTCGAGATCGTGCCCTTCGACAACAAGGGCAGCCCGCAGGAGAGCCTCACGGTCCTCAAGCAGATCATCGACCAGGGCATCCGCTTCATCACCCAGGGCAACGGCTCGGGCGTGGCGCTGGCCCTTTCCGACGCGGTGGCCAAGCACAACGAGCGCAACCCGGGCAAGGAAATCGTCTTCCTCAACTACGCGGCGGTCGACCCCGACCTCACGAACTCCAAGTGCAGCTTCTGGCACTTCCGCTTCGATGCGAACACCGACATGAAGATGGAGGCACTCACCAGCTACATGAAGGACCGCCCGGAGGTGAAGAACGTCTACCTGATCAACCAGAACTATTCCCACGGCCAGCAGGTGTCGCGGGTTGCCAAGGACCTGCTCGCGCGCAAGCGTCCCGACGTCAAGGTCGTGGGCGACGACCTGCACCCCCTGGGCCAGGTGCGCGACTTCAGCCCCTACATCGCCAAGATGCGCGCGGCCAACGCCGACACCATCATCACCGGCAACTGGGGTCCCGACCTGGCGCTGCTGGTGCGCGCGGCGCGCGACGCCGGGCTCAAGGCCAACTTCTACACCTACTACGGTGGCGTGATCGGCACCCCCACGGCGGTGGGCGCAGCCGGCGAGGACCGCATGCGCATGGTGGCCTACTGGCACCCCAACATCGACAACAACAAGCAGGGCGAGGCGCTCTACGAGGGCTTCAAGAAGAAGACCGGCGAGGAGTTCTACACCGTGGCGAGCTACTCGGCCCTGGTGATGCTGGCCGAGGCGATCAAGAAGGCCAAGAGCACCGAGCCGCTGCGCGTGGCCTATGCCATGGAAGGCCTCAAGGTCGCCAGCCTGAACGGCGAGGTCGAGATGCGCGCCTCCGACCATCAGCTGCTCCAGCCCCTTTGGCTGGCGAGCTGGACCAAGGTCGTGCCGCCGCTCAAGCACGACATCGAGAAGACGGGCTACACGTGGAAGACGGAGCGGGCGTTCCCGACCTTCGTCGCCTCGCAGCCCACCAGTTGCGTCATGGTGCGCCCGCCGCGTCCGCAGTAGGCGAGGCGACTCGATCCCACGGCCCGGCGCCCCCGGGCCGTTTTTCCGAGCGCAAGGCGACCCCGGCGTGGAGTTCCTCGTCACCCAGGTCCTGAACAGCGTGGGCTACGGCCTGCTGCTGTTCATGCTGGCCGCGGGCCTGACCCTCATCTTCTCGATGATGGGAGTGCTGAACTTCGCCCATGCCAGCTTCTACATGCTCGGCGCCTACGTGGCCTACCAGATCTCGACCTGGGTCGGCTTCTGGTGGGCGCTGGCGCTGGCGCCCCTGGTGGTGGGGCTGCTGGGCGCGGCGGTCGAGCATTGGGGCCTGCGGCGCGTGCACAAGTGGGGCCACGTACCGGAACTGCTCTTCACCTTCGGACTGTCGTACATCCTGCTGGAGCTGGTGCAGATGGTCTGGGGTCGCGCCCCGGTGCCTTACCGCGTGCCGGCTGAGCTCGACGGCCCTGCGGCCTGGCTGCAGGGGCTGGGTGTCACCTTCCCCGAGTACCGGCTCTTCGCCATGAGCGTGGCCGTGGCCATGCTGGTGTGCATCTGGCTGGTGCTCACGCGCACGCGCATCGGTCTGATCATCCAGGCCGCACTCACCCATCCGCACATGGTCGAAGCGCTCGGCCACGACGTGCCGCGGGTCTTCATGGGCGTGTTTGCCGGCGGCTGCGCGCTTGCGGGCCTGGCCGGCGTGATCGGCGGCAACCTCTTCGTGACCGAACCGGCCATGGCCACCACGGTGGGCGCCATCCTCTTCGTGGTGATCGTGGTGGGCGGGATGGGCTCGCTGGCGGGCGCCTTCGTGGCTTCGCTGCTGCTGGGCGCGATCGAGACCTTCGGCAAGACGAGCGACTGGTCGCTGGCCAAGCTCGCCGGGGCCCTGGGCGCCTCGGTGGGGCCGGACACCGCGGGCTGGGTCGTGCTCAAGGTCACGCTCGCGCAGGCCGCGCCCGTGCTGCCCTACCTGCTGATGGTGCTGGTGCTGATCGTGCGGCCCAAGGGGCTGCTCGGAAAGCGGGAGGACTGAGCTCGTGGTCCCGAGCCCTTGCGCCGTCACCTGCCTCGGTCGGCAGTTCAGACCAACGCCCGACGCGCCGCTGGGCTGCGCTCGCCGACCCCAGCGGGGCATGGCGTGACCGAACTCGGCCTGGTGCGCTTCAAGCCATGGAACGTCGGCCGATGGCTGCTGTGGGGCTTCGTGGCGCTGCTGCTGGCGGTGGCGCCCCTCGTCTTCACCGAGGGCTTCGCACGCACCCTGCTGTCGCAGATGGGGATCATGATGATCTTCGCCCTGAGCTACAACATGCTGCTCGGGCAGACCGGCATGCTGTCGTTCGGGCACGCGGTGTACTCGGGCCTGGGCGCATTCTTCACGATCCATGCACTCAACTGGATCGCCGCCGGCCGGCTCGCGCTCCCGGTCTCGCTGCTGCCCCTGGTGGGCGCTGCGGCGGGCGCCTTCTTCAGCTTGCTGCTGGGCTGGGTCACCACCCGCAAGGCCGGCACGCCCTTCGCGATGATCACCCTGGGCATCGGCGAGATGGTGTTCGCCGCCTCGCTCATGTTCCCCGAGTTCTTCGGAGGCGAGGGGGGCATCACCGGCAACCGCACGGTGGGCGGAAACGTTTTCGGGGTGCCGGGCTGGACCTACGGCCCGCAGATCCAGGTCTATTACCTGATCGCCGTCTGGTGCTTCGCCAGCATGGTGGCGATGTTCGCCTTCACGCAGACGCCGCTGGGACGCATCGCCAACGCCGTGCGCGACAACCCCGAGCGTGCCGAGTTCATCGGCTACAACCCGCGCCGCGTGCGCTGGATCGTGATGACCCTGGCGGGCCTGTTCGCCGGCATTTCCGGCGCGCTGTCGGCGATCAACTTCGAGATCGTCAGCGCCGAGAACGTGAGCGCCATCCGCTCGGGCGGGGTGCTGCTCGCGGCCTTCATCGGCGGCGCGGCGTTCTTCTTCGGGCCGATCCTCGGGGCCATCGTGTTCGTCTTCTTCGCGGTGGCCTTGTCGGAATACACCAAGGCCTGGCAGCTCTACCTGGGGGTGTTCTTCATCCTGATGGTGATGTTCGCGCCGGGCGGGCTGGCCAGCCTGCTGCTGCTGAACCTGCGGGTGGCCAAGTTCGGCAAGTTCCGCCGCCTGCTCGACCCCTACGTGGGCGTGATCGGCAGCGGCCTGCTGCTGGCGCTGGGCGTGGTGCTGGTGGTCGAGATGAGCTACCACCTCAGCCTGGGCCTCTCGCAAGGCTCGGTGATCCGCGTCTTCGGGCTGCCCTTCGACACGGCCTCGGTGAGCGGCTGGGTGCCGGCGCTGGGCATCCTGGCGGCTGGCGCGGCGGCCTTCGAGTGGTACCGACGCGAGTTCAAGGCGCGCTGGGGCGAGATCGCCGGCGAGATCGAGGACTGGCTGCGCGAGAACCCCGAGGACGCGCCATGAGCACGACGCCCGCGCTGGAACTGGCCGCGCTGCGCAAGAACTTCGGTGCCGCGCAGATCATCCGTGGCGTCGACCTCGTCATCCCCGCCGGGGAGCGCCACGCCATCATCGGGCCCAATGGCGCCGGCAAGAGCACGCTGTTCAACCTGATGAGCGGGCGCCACCACGCCAGCGGCGGCGCGGTGAGGCTCAAGGGCCAGGACATCACCCGCGCCCGGCCTTACGAGATCAACCGCATGGGGCTGTCGCGCAGCTTCCAGATCACCAACATCTTCCACCGCATGACGGTGTTCGAGAACCTGCGCTGCGCGGTGCTGTGGGCGGCGGGCTACCGCTACACCTTCTGGCGCTCGATCAACAAGCTGCCCGAGGTGGAGGCGCGCGCCGAGGAAGTGCTCGCGCGCATCGGGCTCAAGCGCAGGCGCAAGACCCTGGCGGGCCTGCTCACCTACGCCGAGCAGCGCGCGCTCGAGATCGGCATCACCATCGCCGGCGGCGCGGACGTGATCCTGCTCGACGAGCCCACCGCCGGCATGAGCCGCAGCGAGACCGCGGGGGCCGTGGCCCTGATCCGCGAGGTGAGCGAGGGCCGCACGCTGGTGATGGTCGAGCACGACATGAGCGTGGTGTTCGGCCTGGCCGACCGCATCAGCGTGCTGGTCTACGGCCAGATCATCGCCACCGGCACCCCGGCCGAGATCCGCGCCAGCGAGGCGGTGCGCGAGGCCTATCTGGGCACCACGCTGGAGGGCGCGTGATGCTGAAGGTCGAGAACCTCCAGGCCTGGTACGGCAAGAGCCACGTGCTGCACGGGGTCGACCTCGAGGTGGGCGAGGGCGAGATCGTCGCCTTGCTGGGGCGCAACGGCGTGGGGCGCTCGACCACCGCCAAGGCCATCATGGGGCTGGTGGATCACACCGGCCGGGTGGATTTTCGCGGCCAGCGCATCTCGGGCCTGCCGACCTACCGCATTGCCCGCCTGGGCCTGGGCTACGTGCCCGAAAGCCGAGACATCTTTCCCACCCTGACGGTCGAGGAGAACCTGCGCCTGGGCCAGAAGGGACGCGTCGGCCGCTGGAGCCGCGACGACATGTACGCGCTGTTCCCCCGCCTGCGCGAACGCGCCCGCACCGAAGCCGGGGTCCTGTCGGGCGGGGAGCAGCAGATGCTCACCCTGGCGCGCACCATGATGGGCGACCCGCAGCTCGTACTGATCGACGAACCCACCGAGGGGCTCGCGCCCAAGATCGTCGAGCTGGTGGGCCAGTTCCTGCACGCGCTCAAGGAGCGCGGCATCTCGGTGCTGCTGATCGAGCAGAAGCTCACCATCGCGCTCGACATCTCGACGCGCTGCTACGTGATGGGCCACGGCCACATGGTGTTCGCCGGCACGCCCACCGAGCTGCGCGCCAACCGCCTGATCCGCCAGGAGTGGCTGGAGGTCTGAGCGGCTGCGCTACGCTCGGCGCGTCGCCTAGCGCGTCGTCTCCTGGAGCATCGCCATGAAGGTTCACCTCGAGATCCGCGGCCGCGTCGCCGTGGTGCAGATAGACAATCCCCCCGTCAACAGCCTGGGGCACGCCACCCGTGTCGAGCTCGCCGACGCGCTCGAGCTCGCCTACAACGAGCGCGCGGTGTCGGCCATCGTGCTCACCGGCACCGGCAAGGTCTTTTCGGGCGGAGCCGACATCCGCGAGTTCAACTCGCCACTGGCGCTGGCCGAGCCCAGTCTTCACCAGCTCATCGATCTGGTGGAGCGCGCGCCCAAGCCGGTGATCGCCGCGATCAACGGGGTGTGCATGGGCGGCGGACTGGAACTCGCGCTGGCCTGCCACTACCGCATCGCCACGCCCGGTGCCACGCTCGCTCTGCCCGAGGTCAAGCTCGGGCTGCTGCCGGGCGCCGGAGGCACGCAACGCCTGCCGCGCGCCGTGGGCGTGGAGGCCGCGCTGGCCATGATCGTCTCGGGCGAGCCCATCGCCGCGGCGCGCGCCCTCGAACTCGGGCTGGTGAGCGGCATGGTGGCCGACACCCACTTCGACGACGTGCTGGCCTACGCCCGCGAGGTCGAGGCGGTGCGGCCGCTGCCCCTGCTGCGCCACGCGCGGGCCGCGCTCCCCGCAGGCAGCGATCGCTCGGCCTACTTTCTGCTCGCGCACGAGCGCGTGGCTCGCGAGGCACGCGGTCTGCCCGCGCCGCTCGCATGCGTCGACGCGGTCGAGGCGGCCGTGCGCGAGCCCATCGAAGCCGGGCTCGAGATCGAGCGCGAACTGTTCATGCGGCTGGTGGCCACGCCGGAGTCGCGCGGCCTGCGCCATGCCTTCTTTGCCGAGCGTGCCGCGGCACGAATTCCCGACGTGGCCGAGTCCACCCCGCAGCGGCCCATCAAGCGCGCCGCGGTGCTGGGCTTCGGCACCATGGGCGGCGGCATCGCCATGAGCTTCGCCAACGCCGGCATTCCGGTCACCGTGTTCGAAAAGGACGCGGCGGCGCTCGAGCGCGGCCTGGCGGCCTGCCGGGCCAACTGGGAGGCGAGCGCGCGCAAGGGCAAGCTCGGGCCCGAGCAGGTGCAGCAGCGCCTGGGCCTGATCACCCCGACCCTGAAGCTCGCCGACCTCGCCCAAGCGGACCTCGTGATCGAGGCCGTCTACGAGGACATGGAGGTCAAGCGCGCCGTGTTCCGCGAACTCGACGGCCTGATGAAGCCCGGCGCCATCCTGGCCACCAATACCTCGACCCTCGACGTGGACGCGATCGCCGCCGTCACGCGCCGCCCCGCGGACGTGGTGGGCCTGCACTTCTTCAGTCCCGCCAACGTGATGCGCCTGCTGGAAGTGGTGCGCGGCCGCAAGACCGCGCGCGAGGTGCTGGCCAGCGTGATGAGCCTGGCGCGGCGGCTGCGCAAGGTGGCTGTGGTCTCGGGCGTGTGCGACGGCTTCATCGGCAACCGCATGCTCGAGCAGTACGTGCGTCAGTCGCTGTTCCTGGTGGACGAGGGCGCGAGTCCCGCGCAGATCGACGCTGCGCTCACGCGCTTCGGCATGGCCATGGGCCCCTTCGCGATGTACGACATGGCCGGCATGGACATCGGCTACGCCATCCGCCAGCGCCGCTACCGCGAGCAGCCGCACATCCGCTACTCGAAGATCGCCGACCTCGTGGTCGAGGCCGGGCGACTGGGGCAGAAGACCGGCAAGGGCTGGTACCGCTACGCGGCGGGCAGCCGCGCGCCTTTGCCCGACCCCGAGATCGACGCGCTGATCGCCAGCCACCGCGCGGCGCTGGGCATCGCGCCGCGCGCGATCGGTGACGAGGAGATCGTCGAGCGTTGCCTCTTTGCCCTGGTCAACGAGGGCGCCCACCTGCTGGGCGAGGGCATCGCGCAACGCGCCTCGGACATCGACGTGGTCTACCTCACCGGCTACGGCTTCCCGGCCACGCGCGGCGGCCCCATGTTCTTCGCCCAGAACTTCGGTCTGGCGCGCGTGCTCGAGGTGATGCGCGGCTTTGCCGCCAACCCCCATGCCGATGCGCAGTTCTGGACTCCGGCACCGGCGCTGGTGGCCGCCGCCAAGGCCGGTCACTGGCCGCAGGAGGGCGCGCCGTGAGCGTGGCGCCGCTGGACGCGCGCGGGCTCGAGTTCTTGCTGCACGAGTGGCTGGAGGTCGAGAAGCTCACCGAGCGCCCGCGCTACGCCGAGCACAGCCGCGATACCTTCGATGCGGCGCTCGCCACGGCCCAGGCGATCGCGATGGAGCGCTTCGCGCCCTTCAACCGCCGTGGCGACATTGAGGAGCCGCGCCTCGTGGACGGGCGGGTGGAACTCGTGCCGGAACTGCGCACCGCGCTGCGCGAGTTCATCGACGCGGGCTTCATGGCCGCCGAGGCGGATGCCGAACTGGGCGGACTGCAACTGCCGGTGACGGTGGCCAAGGCCTGCTCGGCCTGGTTCTCGGGGGCCAACATGGGCGCCTCGGGCTACTCCTTCCTGGCCATGGGCAACGCCAACCTGCTGCGGGTGCACGGCAGCCCGGCGCAGATCGACGCCTTCGTGCGGCCCACGCTGGCGGGGCGCTTCTTCGGCACCATGTGCTTGTCGGAGCCGCAGGCGGGCTCGTCGCTGTCGGACATCGTCACCCGCGCCGTGCCCGACGGCGACTCGCCGCTGGGGCCGCGCCACCGCCTGTTCGGCAACAAGATGTGGATCTCGGCGGGCGATCACGAACTCGGCGAGAACATCGTTCACCTGGTGCTGGCCAAGATTCCGGGGCCGGACGGCAAGCTCGTTGCCGGGGTGAAGGGCATCTCGCTGTTCGTCGTGCCCAAGTTCCTGGTCGAGGTGCAAGGGCAGGGCGCGCAAGCGCGCGTGTCGGTCGGGGAACGCAACGACGTGGCGGTGGCGGGTCTCAACCACAAGCTCGGCTGGCGCGGCACGGTCAACACCCTGCTCAACTTCGGCGAAGGTCGCCATCGGCCCGGCGGCGCGGCGGGCGCGGTGGGCTATCTGGTGGGCGAGCCCGGGCGCGGGCTCGCGGCCATGTTCACGATGATGAACGAGGCGCGCATCGGAGTGGGCCTGAGCGCGGCCGTGCTCGGCCTCGCGGGCTACAGGCACGCACTCGACTACGCGCGCGGCCGCCCCCAGGGTCGGCCGCTCACGGGCGCGGGCAAGGACGCCGCCAGCCCCCAGGTGCCGATCATCGAGCACGCCGACGTGCGTCGCATGCTGCTCGCCCAGAAGGCCTACGCCGAGGGGGCGTTCGCCCTCAATCTCTACTGCGCGCGCCTGGTCGATGAGCACAAGACTGCGCCAGAGCCGGCCAGGCAGCGCGAGGCTGGCCTGCTGCTCGACATCCTCACGCCGATTGCCAAGAGCTGGCCCGCGCAGTGGTGCCTCGAGGCCAACAGCCTTGCCATCCAGGTGCTGGGGGGCTACGGCTACACGCGTGATTACCCGGTCGAGCAGTACTGGCGCGACAACCGCCTGAACATGATCCACGAGGGCACCCACGGCATCCAGGCGCTCGACCTGCTGGGCCGCAAGGTGCTGATGGAGGAGGGTGCCGCGCTGCGCCTGCTGGGGCAGCGCATGCAGGCCACCATCGTGCGCGCCGCCGCGTCCCGGCACCCGGACACGCAGCGCTGGGCGGGCATGCTGGCGCAGCGCGTGCAGCGCGTGGCCGAGGTGACCCAGGCCGTGTGGTCGGGCGGCGAGCCGCGGCTGGCGCTGGCCAACGCCACGCCTTACCTCGAGGCCTTCGGGCACGTGGTGCTGGCCTGGATCTGGCTGGAGCTGTCGCTCGCCGCCTCGGCTCACTACCAGGAGGCCGACAGCGACTTCTATCACGGCCAATGGCTGGCCTGCCGCTACTTCTACCTCTACGAACTGCCGCGCGTGGACGCGCAACTCGCGCTCGTGGCCGCGCGCGACGACACCACGCTCGGCGCGCAGGAGGCCTGGTTCTGATGGCGCTGGTGCATGTCGTGATGTGGACGCTCAAGGACGAGGCCGAGGGAGCGCCCAGGGCAGCCAACGCAGCCCGCATGAAGGCGCTGCTCGAAACCATGCGGGGCAAGGTGCCGGGCCTTTCGCGGCTGGAGGTGGGGATCGCGGCACCGGGCCTCGAGGCCAATTGCGACGTGGTGCTGCTTGCCGAGTTCAGCAACGCGGCCGCGCTCGCCGCCTACCAGGACCACCCCGAGCACCTCGCCATGAAGCCCTGGATCGGAGCGATCCGCGCCACGCGTCACGTGCTCGACTACTACGCGCCTGCGGGCGCCACGGCGGAAGCCACGACATGAGCCTGAAACAACTGCTTTCTTTGGAGGGCCGAACGGCCCTGGTCACGGGCGGCTCGCGCGGACTGGGCCTGCAGATCGCGGCCGGCCTGGGCGAGATGGGCGCGCGCGTGCTGGTCTCGGCGCGCAAGGCCGACGAACTCGAGGCCGCGGTCACCACGCTGCGCGCGCAGGGCGTGGCGGCCGAGTGGATTGCCGCCGACGCCGCGCGCGAGGCCGACATCGCGCGCCTGGCCGACGAGGCCCTGCACCGCCTGGGTCACGTCGACATCCTGGTCAACAACGCCGGCGCCACCTGGGGCGCGCCCGCCGAGGACCACCCGATCGAAGCCTGGGACAAGGTGATGAACCTCAACATCCGCGGCGTGTTCCTGCTCACGCAGGCGATCGGCAAGCGCTCGATGATCCCGCGCCGCCATGGCCGCATCGTCAACGTGGCCTCGATCGCCGGCCTGGCAGGCAACCCGCCCGGCACCATGACCACGCTGGCCTACAACACCAGCAAGGGCGCCCTGATCAACTTCACGCGCGCCCTGGCGGGGGAGTGGGGACGCCACGGCATCACCGTCAATGCGCTTGCGCCCGGCTTCTTTCCCTCGAAGATGACCGCCGGCACGCTGGCCGCGGTGGGCGAGGCCGCCCTGGCGCGCTTCGCGCCCTTGCAGCGCATCGGCGGCGACGAGGACCTCAAGGGCGCGGCGCTGCTCTTTGCCAGCGACGCGGGCCGCCACATCACCGGCCAGGTGCTGGCGGTCGACGGCGGCATGAGCGCGGTCTGAGCCGCCACCACCAAGGAATCGACAGATGAAGGACTTCAAGGGGCGGGTGGCGGTCATCACCGGGGCGGGTTCGGGTTTCGGGCGCGAGTTCGCCCGACTGGCCGCGGCGCGCGGCATGCGCCTGGTGCTGGCCGACATTGCCGCCGGACCGCTCGAAGAGACCGCGGCCCCGCTGCGCGCCGCGGGAGTGAGCCTGATCACCCAGGTGTGCGACGTCGCGCGCAGCCACTCGGTGAAGGAACTGGCCGACCGCAGCCATGCCGAGTTCGGCGGCGTGCACCTGCTCTTCAACAATGCGGGCGTGGCCAGCGGCGGCTACGTGTGGGAGACCAGCGACCGGGACTGGGCCTGGGTGATGGGCGTGAACCTGATGGGCGTGGTCCACGGCCTCCAGCATTTCGTGCCGCGCATGATCGAGGCCGCTGCCCGCGGCGAGCCGGGCCACGTGGTCAACACCGCCTCCATGGCCGGCTGGCTCAATGCGCCGCTGATGGGCGTCTACAACGTGAGCAAGCATGCGGTGGTGGCGCTGACCGAGTCGCTCTACCAGGACCTGCGCGCGGCCAATTCCAGCCTGGGCGTGAGCCTGCTGTGCCCGGCTTTCGTGCCCACGGGAATCGCACAGTCGCACCGCCACCGACCGGCGGAGCTGGCCAACGAGGGCGCCGTCACCGCCTCGCAGCGCATGGCCCAGGCCGCCAGCGAAAAGGCGGTCAGCTCAGGGCGGCTGAGCGCGGCCGAGGTGGCCGAGCAGACCTACGCCGCGATCGAATCCGGGCGCTTCTACGTGTTCACCCACCCGAAGATCCTGCCCAGCGTGCAGGCCCGCTTCGAGGCCGCACTGGCTGGCGCCGCACCGGCCGACCCGTTCGCGACCAAGCCGGAACTCCGGCCCGGTGGCACGGTCTGACTCTTCGCCAAGCCACTCACGGCGCCGCCGCCCGAGTCCTCGCAAACCCCGCCGTGCGCGGCGCCCGCCGCCCGCGGGGGCTTGCTAGATTCGCGCCCTGCCTTTCTCCCGCTTTCCTGAACGAGCCTTCACTCATGAACCGATTCCTGCGTCCTCTTCTGGTGGCGGTCTGCGCCTTCGTGCCGGCCCTGGCGGCTGCCCAGTCGCCCAAGCTGCCCGCGGGGGTCGAGCGCGTTGCCACCGTCGAAGGCATCACCGAGTACAGGCTGGCCAACGGACTGCGCTTCATTCTCTTTCCGGACGCCTCCAAGCCCACCGCCACGGTGAACATCACCTACCTGGTCGGCTCGCGTCACGAGAACTACGGCGAGACCGGCATGGCGCACCTGCTCGAGCACCTGATCTTCAAGGGCTCGAAGAATTACCCGGACCCGACCAAGGAGTTCACGCGCCGCGGCTTTCGCAACAACGGCACGACCTCGCTCGACCGCACCAACTACTTCTCGACCTTCACCGCCAGCGACGACAACCTCAAGTGGGCGCTGGGCTGGAGCGCCGACGCGATGGTCAATTCCTTCATCGCCAAGAAGGATCTCGACACCGAGATGACCGTGGTGCGCAACGAGTTCGAGATGGGCGAGACCCAGCCCAACCGCGTGATGTTCAAGCGCATGCAGTCGATGCTGTACGACTGGCACAACTACGGCAACAGCACGATCGGCGCGCGCAGCGACATCGAGAACGTGAGGATCGAGAACCTCCAGGCCTTCTACCGCCAGTACTACCAGCCCGACAACGCGGTGCTGGTGGTCTCGGGCAAGTTCGACGAGGCCAAGACCATCCAGTGGATCGCCGAGTCCTTCGGCCGCATCCCCAAGCCCACGCGCGTGCTGCCCGCGCATTGGACGGTCGAGCCCACCGCCGATGGCGAGCGCGAGTTCCACATTCGGCGCAAGGGCGAGACCCAGCTGGTGGTGGTGGCCTACCGGCTCCCCTCGGAACTGCACCCCGACTTCGCGGCGGCGTCGTTCGCCGCCGATGCGCTGGGCGACACGCCCAACGGCCGGCTCTACAAGGCCCTGGTGCAGCCCGGCCTGGCGGCGCAGGTGTTCGCGTGGGCCCTGGGAGCACGCGACTCCGGCTTCGTGATGTTCGGCGCGGTGGTCAAGAAGGGCGAGCCGATCGCCCCGGTGCGCGCCAAGATGATCGAGTTGATCGAAGGCAGCTTCAAGGCGAGCCCGATGACCGAGGCCGAGTTCCAGCGCACCCTGCAGTCGTCGCGTACCGGCTACGAGCGCGCCCTGGCCGACCCCGAGGGCTTCGGCGTGAGCCTGTCGGAGTACATCGCGCTGGGCGATTGGCGTCTGTTCTTCCAATCGCGCGACGACATGGAGAAGCTCAAGCCCGCCCAGGCCGACGCCGCGGCGGCGCGCTACTTCGTGCGCGACAACCGCGTCGTGGGCATCTTCGCGCCCGAGGACAATCCGCAGCGCGCCGAGATCCCGCCTGCGCCCACGGCCGCCGCGCTGCTCGCCGGCTACCAGGCCAAGGCCGAGGGCGATCGCGGCGAGGCCTTCGATCCCTCGCAGGCCAATATCGACGCGCGCACCCGCATCCTGCGCTTCGGCGACCTTCAGGTAGCGCTGCTGCCCAAGAAGAACCGCGGCCAGACGGTGACCGTGAGCACCGCGTTCCGCTGGGGCGACGAGAAGACGCTCACCGGCCGGGCGATCGACCAGCAGTTCGCGATGGCCATGCTCGCTCGCGGCACCACGACGATGAGCCGCCAGCAGATCGCCGACGAGATGACCCGGCTGAAGATGACCGGCGGCATCTCGAGCTTCGAGACCACGCGCGCCAACCTGCCCGAGGCGCTGCGGCTTGCCGCGCAGGTGTTCCAGACGCCCAGCTTCCCCCCGGCCGAATTCGAGGAGCTCAAGCGCCAGACCGTGACCGGCCTGCAGCGCCAGCTCGATGACCCGGAGATGCGCTCCTTCGACGCGCGCAGCGCCCACTTCAACACCTACCCGCCGGGCGACCCGCGCCATTACATCCCGATCGCCGAGCGCATCAAGCTGGTCGAGCAGGCCACGCTCGAGGGCGCCAAGTCCTACTGGAAGGAGTTCGTGGGCACGGCGCGCGGCGAGATCGCGATCGTGGGCGACTTCGACGACAAGGCCGTCGAGGCCGAACTGCAGAAGCTGTTCACCGGGCAGCGCTCGGCCGCGCCCTACGGGCGGGTCGACCGCGAGTACCGCCCGGTGAAGCCCGCCCGCATCTTCATCGACGCGCCCGACAAGGAAAACGCCTACGTGCGCGCGCGAATCGACCTGCCACTGCGCGACGACGATCCGGACGCCGCGGCCCTGTTCCTGGCGGACTGGATCTTCGGGGGCGGCTCGGGCCTGTCGAACCGCCTGATCGACCGCCTGCGCCAGAAGGAGGGGCTGTCCTACGGTGGCGGCTCGGGGCTGGTGCTGGGCTCGCGCCAGGCTTACTCGAACTGGAACATGACCATCCAGGTCGCGCCCCAGAGTGTCGCCAAGGCCGAGGCAGCGATGAAGGAAGAGCTCGAGCGCGCGCGGCGCGACGGCTTCACGGCTGCCGAGGTGGCCGACGCCAAGAAGGGACTGCTGCAGGATCGCGCGGTGAGCCGGTCCCAGGATGGCGCGCTGGCCAGCGGCTGGGTCGGCAACCTCGACCGCGGCCGCACCTGGCAGTTCTCGAAGCAGTTCGAGGATCGGCTGATGGCGGTGACGCCCGAGCAGGCCACCGCAGCCTTCCGCAAGTACATCGTGCCGGCCGACCTCACCTTCGTGGTGGCGGGCGACGCGAAGAAGGGCGCCAAGTGACCGGGCAGCCGCGCCGCGACGGCGCGCGGGGCCTGGCCTGCGCGCCTGGGTTGTGCGAGCCGCGGTGGTGATCCATGGCGGCTGAGGTATTTCGGGTCGAACTCGGCGGCTGGGAGGCGATGCGCGCCGAGGCCGAGCCGATCCGCTTCGAGGTCTTCGTGAACGAGCAGCAGGTGCCGCCCGAGTCCGAGCTTGACGAGTGGGACGCGACCAGCCTGCACGCGCTGGCCTTCGACGCGGCGGGCAGTGCCGTGGCCACCGGACGCCTGCTGCCCGACGGGCACATCGGCCGCATGGCGGTGCTTCGCGAGGCGCGCGGGCAGGGCGCCGGCGCGGCGGTGCTCGCAGCCCTGATGGCGGCCGCTCGGCAGCGCGGAGCGCACGAGGTGGTGTTGTCGGCCCAGACGCACGCGCTCGCCTTCTACGAGCGCGCGGGCTTCGTGGCCGAAGGGCCGGAATACCTGGACTGCGACATCCCGCACCGGCTGATGCGGCGCGCCCTGTCCTAGGGGCGGATCAGAGCGCGTCGGTGCGCGGCTCGCGCCGGTGGCGACGATCGATGCGCGGCAACTGGAACTCGAAGTGCCGGTCGGCGTGCTGCTCGGCGTCCTCGCTGCCGAAGCTGCGCTCGAGCAGGCTCACCTGGCCGTCGGCGCGCACGGTGATCACGGTGGTGGAGCGCGTCCCGTACCCGTGCGCACGGATCTGGATGGCCGACAGGGCGCGCTCCCACTCCATGGGCACGCCGGTGATGGGCAGATCCATGTCATGCGCGCGCACCCGGTCGGCAAAGATGTGGAGCAGGCGGTCGGCGTCGACCCTCTGGGCGACCTGGCACGCGAAGCGCGCCACCGCGCGCGTGAGCTTGGGCCAGGGCGTGTCCAGCCCCGCGTTGGACAGGCCGTACACCCCGGCTTCGAGCGCCTGCGGCGCGCCCGTGCCGCGGTTGCTGTGGTAGTGCAGGCCGGACGGTGAACCGGGCGCTGCGGTCACGTCGCCCAGCAGCAGGTTGTAGCCGTTGAAGGCACCGCCACGGACCGACTGCGCGGCGAGCCAGGCAGCGGCCGGATCGGTCGACTGCAGGGCGGCCAGTGCCAGTCCGCCACGCGAGGGGGCGTGAGTGTTGCGCTCGCGCGGGCCGCGCACGTTGGTCAGGGCCGCCAGGCGGCCGCTGCGAGTCAGGCCCAGCCAGGTTCCACCCGCTTCCTCGTCGCGTCCCGCGAGGATCGACACCGCCTGACCCCACCACGCGGCGGGGCGGGTGCGGCGCGCATAGAACTCGTCGCGATTGCCCACGAGCACCAGGGGGTAGTCCGGGTGCGCGTGCCAGGCAAAGGCGATCAGGCACATCTCAGACCTCGGCGAAGCGCTCGATGCGCCGCGCGTCGAGCAGCGCGGCAGGCAGGCCCGCGTGCGCCGCGGCATCGGTCAGGGCGGCGCCAAAACGCGTGGGGTCGGGGATGCGCTCGTAGATCTCCATCAGGGTCAGGGGCTCGGCCGCGTCGGTACGCCGTGCCAGGCGCCCGTGCACGCCCGTGGCCGCGGCGAGCGCGCCCTGCATGACGCGCACGCGCTCGGCCACGGCGGCCAATTCGGCCGCGGGCAGCTTGTAGTAGATGAACCAGTGCTCCATGGGCGCCTCAGGCTGTGGGATCGAAGATTTCGTAGGGCAGGGGCTGAACGGCCAGTGCCGGGCCGTCGGCCGCACCCGCGCGCAGGCCGCGCGCGAAGCGGTCGACCGGCGCCTCGAAGAGCACGGCCGCGCCGCCAGCAGGACTGGCGGCCGACATCACCACCGTGCCCGCGGCTTCGGCCTCGCCCTCCACCCAGACATCGCTGCCGGCCAGCGGCGGCGGGGCGTCGAGGCGCGCGAGCGCCATGCGCCGGCGCAGCTTGCCCAGGTACTGGCTGCGGGCAACGACCTCCTGGCCGGGATAGCAGCCCTTGCGGAAGTTGACGCCACCGAGGACCTCGAGATTGATCATCTGCGGCACGAACTTCTCCTGCGTCGCCGCCCAGACGGTGGGCACTGCGCTCTCGACCTCGCTCCACCACCAAAGCGAGGCGGGCGCCGTGTCGGCAGCCAACCCTGGCAGGCTGATCCCCGCCGGCACCAGGATCATGAATCGCTCGCCGGTGACTGCCGCGCCCGGCAGGCGCGCGACCCGCACGCCATCGGCCCCGACCGCGGCTTGCCACGGCTGCTGTGGCGCGGGCAGTCCGGCCTGGGCAAGCGCGGCGGCGGCGCCCGGTCCGACCAGACCGTAGTGGCTCCACGCGGCGCTGTCGTCGGCCAGCCGGGCCTTGGCGCGCAGCACGAACATCGACAGGCGCTTGAGTACCGGTGCGAGAAGTTCGCGCGGCAGTTGCAGGTAGATCGCTTCAGCGTCGCGCCACTGGCGGAAGGTGGCGATCAGCCGGCCCTTGGCGGTGCAGTAGCCGTTGAGCTGCAGGCCCTCGCCGATGGCCAGCACGTCGTTGGTGAGCTGGCCTTGCAGAAAGCTGGCGGCGTCCTCGCCGCGCGCCGCGATCACCCCCAGCTCGTCGAGACGGCACAAGGCCGGCGCACTGAGTGCGCACTCGGCTTGGTCCGGGGCAAGGTCGGGGGGGGCGGCAAGCGTCATGGGTCGGTCGTCGGATGGGCGTCGAGCGGCCCGTATTATAGGAAGCCCCTCGCCTGCCTCAGGCGGTACCCCTGTGGCGCGAGGTCCTTCCGAACCTACCACTCCCCAAGCCCGTGCGCCGTTTGATTCTTGTAGGTCTTGTGTTGCTCGGCCTGGTTGCGGCCGCGGCCTGGTGGTACTACGCGCTGCGGCCCCTGCCGCTGGAGGCGCAGAGCGTGGAACTGCGCGTGCCCGCCGGCGCCTCGGCGCGCGCCATCGCCCAACAGGCACGCGAGGCCGGCGTGGGCGTGAACGAGACGCTGTTCGTGCTCTTCGCGCGCGCCACCGATGCCACGCGTTCGCTGCGCGCTGGCCGCTATGCGCTCGAACGCGGCGCCACGCTGGCCACGCTGCTCGACAAGCTGCGCTCGGGCGACGCCTTGCCCTCGCGCTTCACCATCGTCGAGGGCGTCACGGTGCGCGAACTGCGGGCACGCCTGGCGCAGGAGAAGGACCTGCGGCCCGACTCCGCCCAGCTCAGCGATGCCCAGCTCGCCGCCGCGCTGGGGGCCAGCCAGGTCCAGCTGGAGGGCCTGCTCGCCCCCGAGACCTATGTCTTCGCTCCCGGGGCTAGCGACCTCGATCTGCTGCGCCAGGCTCATCGCGCGCAGGCGCAGGCGCTGGAGCAGGCCTGGGAGCGGCGCGCTGCGGACCTGCCGCTGGCCAACCCCTACGAGGCCCTGGTGCTCGCCTCGATCGTCGAGAAGGAAACCGGGCGAGCGGAGGACCGGCCCCTGGTGGCGAGCGTGTTCATCAACCGCTTGCGGCTGGGCATGCCCCTGCAAAGCGATCCCACGGTGATCTACGGGCTGGGCGAGGGATTCGACGGCAACCTGCGCAAGCGTGACCTGCAGAAGGACACGCCCTACAACAGCTATACGCGCCGCGGCCTGCCCCCGACCCCGATCGCGCTGCCCGGCCGCGCGTCGATCGAGGCCGTACTCGACCCGCCGCGCACCGATTACCTCTACTTCGTGGCGCGCGGCGACGGCAGCTCGCAGTTCTCGGCGACGCTCGCCGAGCACAATCGCGCCGTGGACAAGTTCCAGCGAGGCCGCCCATGAGCGGACGCTTCATCACTTTCGAGGGCATCGACGGGGCGGGCAAGAGCACGCAGATCGCGGCCGTGGCAGAGAGTCTGCGCGCCCAGGGCCACACGCTCGTCCTCACCCGCGAGCCTGGCGGCACGCCCCTGGGCGAGCGTCTGCGCGAGCTGATCCTGAACCAGCCCATGAGCTCGCCCACCGAGACCCTGCTGGTGTTCGCCGCCCGCTGCGAACATCTGGCTCAGGTGATCCGCCCCGCGCTGGCGCGTGGCGAGTGGGTGCTGTGCGACCGCTTCACCGACGCGACCTACGCCTATCAGTCAGGCGGCCGAGGGCTGCCCGCGCAAGCCATCGCGCGGCTCGAGGACTGGGTTCATCCGGACCTGCGCCCGGACCTGACCGTGCTCTTCGACATCGAGCCGTCGGTCGCGGCCCAGCGCCTTGCAGCGGCGCGCGCTGCCGACAAGTTCGAGACCGAGACCACGGCCTTCTTCGCGCGGGTGCGCGCCGCCTACCTGGCGCGGGCCGAAGCCGAGCCCGGGCGTTTCCTGGTGGTGAACTCCGGCCGTGCGCCGGATGCGGTGGGCCGTGATCTGCTGGCCGGCCTGGCAAGCCGGATGGCGCCATGGAGCTGAGGCTCCTGCCCTGGCAGCTGCCCGCGTGGCAGCGCCTGGCCTCGCTGCGGGAGCGCCGCCCGCACGCGCTGCTGCTACATGGCGCACGCGACATCGGCAAGCGCGACTTTGCCTTGCAGTGGGCCGCAGCGGCACTGTGCGAGTCGCCGCTCGCGGACGCGCGCGCCTGCGGCCAGTGCACGGGCTGCCAGTTGCTGATCGCCGACAATCACCCCGACCTGCGCCTGGTGGTGCCTGCGGCAGACGCCGTGGCCCGTGCGGACGAGGAGGGCGGTCCGGCGGGCGAGGAGGGCGGCAAGACGGCCAAGGCGAGCCGCAGCATCCGCATCGACCAGGTGCGGGAGCTCGACGAGTTCCTCACGATCAGTTCGCATCGGGGGGGCGTTCGCCTGGTCGTGCTCGCGCCTGCCGAAGCAATGAACACCGACGCGGCCAGCGCCTTGCTCAAGATGCTCGAAGAGCCGCCGCCGGGCGCGGGCTTCATCTTGGTGAGCCACGAGATCGACGCCGTGCTGCCCACCATCCGCTCGCGCTGCGTCCTGGTGCGCCTGGCACCGCCCACCCCGGCCCAGGCGCTCGATTGGCTGCGCGCCCAGGGGGTAGAGCAGGCCGAATTGCGACTGGCCGAGGCGGGCGGGGCACCACTGGCGGCGGTAGGTGGGGACGAGCGTCACCGCCTCGACGAAGCCAGCCGGGCCCTGCTGCTGCGCCTGCTGGCGCGAGGCGCTGCCCTCGAGCCCGCCGAGATCGCCACTGCGCTGCCGCGCGATCTGCTGCTGACTCCCGCAATCACGCTGTTGCAGCGGTGGTGCGCCGACTTGCTCGAGGCGCGCAGCCGCGGCAGCGTTCGATATCATCCCGCGCAAGCTCGCGAGATCGAGCGTCTGGCGCGCGCCGCGAGCCTCGAGCAGTTGCTGGGCTGGGGTAGGGAACTGATCCAGGCGCGTGCCGCGAGCGAGCACCCTTTGAACGCGCGTTTGGTGATGGAGCGCTGCCTCTTGTCCTACGCCACCGCCCTGGCAGGGAGACCAAGTCGATGACGAGCGAAGCCAGCCCCGCGGCCAATGCCGCCGCCGCGCCGCCTGTGCCCGCAGGGGCAGGGGGTGGCCGGCCGGCCGTGCTCTCGCTTGCCATCAAGGAGCGCGCGGCGCTCTACGCGGCTTACATGCCGTTTCTGAAGAACGGCGGCATCTTCGTCCCGACCAACCGCAGCTACCAGTTGGGCGACGAGGTCTACCTCATCCTCACCTTGATGGACGATCCGTCGCGCATCCCGGTGGCGGGCAAGGTGGTGTGGATCAGTTCAGCCACGGGCGGGCGGGCTACCGCCGGCATTGGCGTGCACTTTCCGGCCGACGAGGCGGGGCTCAACGCCCGCAAGCGCATCGAAGACCTGCTCGGGGCGCATCTCAAGTCGTCCCGCCCCACCCACACGCTCTGAGCGGCCTCGCCTCCCGGGCTGAGGCGGCGCGCCGATGTACATCGATTCGCATTGCCATCTTTCGTTTCCCGACTTCCGGGAAGACATGCCGCAGATCCTCGAGCGCATGCGCGCGGCGGGCGTCGCGGGCGCCCTCAACGTGTGCGTCACCCTCGAAGAGTTCCCGGCCGTGCTGGCGCTCGCCGAGGCCCATGCCGAGCTTTGGGCCACGGTGGGCGTGCACCCCGACTACGCCGAACTCGAAGAGCCGACGGTCGAGCGCCTGGTGAGCCTGGCGGCGCACCCCAAGGTCGTGGCAATTGGCGAGACCGGACTCGACTACTACCGCCTCGCCGAGCCGCTGGACTGGCAGCGCGAGCGCTTTCGCAACCACATTCGCGCGGCACGGATCACCGGCAAGCCGCTGGTGATCCACACCCGAGCCGCCGCGGAAGACACCTTGCGGATCATGGCGGAGGAGGGGGCCGGCGAGGTGGGCGGGGTGATGCATTGCTTCACCGAGACCCAGGCCGTGGCCGAACGGGCGCTCGCCCTGGGCTTTCACATCTCGTTTTCGGGCATCGTGACCTTCAAGAACGCGACCGAATTGCAGTCCGTGGCCGCGCAGGTGCCTCTGGACCGACTTCTGATCGAGACCGACTCGCCCTACCTGGCGCCAGTGCCGCACCGGGGAAGACGTAACGAGCCCGGCTACGTGCCTGCCGTGGCGCAGAAGATCGCGTCCCTTCGTGGCCT
>ERZ795055.386-NODE-386-length-43534-cov-5.255802_pt1 | contig 43534 bp, 38 predicted proteins | sample MGYA00375139_ERZ795055 | MGnify/ENA primary metagenome ERZ795055 (study PRJEB30184, sample SAMN05720283) | anaerobic digester metagenome | isolation source: active sludge of municipal wastewater-treating anaerobic digesters | place: USA | collected 2015-01-23 ... | reverse complement strand
GAGAAGAACCGGAATGATCTTGAGTATTTCCGGGCGCAGCTCAGCCAGCTTGATGAGGCAAAGCTTAAACCCGGAGAACAGGATGAACTGGAGAAGGAACAGGAGCTTCTCGGGCACGCTGAAGATATTAAACTGGCTCTTGCAGGAGCATCCCGGCTTCTGTCGGATGAAAGCGGATCGGTTCTTTCCCTGCTCAGGGAAGTAAGGTCGGTGATTGCAAGAATTAATACATTTCTTCCTTCAGACCTGAATATTCATTCCCGCCTGGACTCTTCATTTATAGAACTTGATGATATTTCAAATGAGATAGCCCGACTTGAGCAGGAAACGGAAGCTGATCCCCGCAGGCTTGAACTGGTAAACGGACGTCTCGACATGCTGTACACTCTTTTCCGCAAGCATCATACAAAAGATCTTGGAGAACTGATTTCAAGAAAGACAGAGATAGAAAATTCATTGAAATCGATAGAGACGGGAGATGAAAGGCTTAATGAGCTCGCCGGATTGCTGGCTGCCGCAACAGAGACTCTGAGGGCATCAGCCGGAAAGATATCTGAGATGAGAAAAGCCTCTCTTCCTGCAATCGAGTCCAAGATTAGCAGCCAGCTGAAGCAGCTTGGCATACCTAATGCCCGGTTTGAGATCTCGCTTACCGGGACTGCTGATTTTACATCGTCGGGGACTGACACTGCAGATTTTCTCTTCTCAGCCAACAGGCAGACGCGTCCGGAGGACCTGGCCCGGATCGCCTCAGGAGGTGAATTGTCGCGCGTAATGCTGAGCCTGAAGTCGCTGCTGACAAGAAGCAAGAATCTCCCGACTATTATTTTTGATGAGATTGACTCAGGTGTCTCCGGTGAGGTGGCCGACAAAGTGGGACAGATTCTTCTTGGGATGGGGAAATACATGCAGGTTGTGAACATAACCCATCTTCCACAGGTTGCTTCCAGGGGAAATGTCCATTATCATGTATACAAGGAAGATACCGGCGACTCAACAATTACCAGGGTTAAGTTGTTATCTGCAGAGGAAAGAGTAAGGGAGGTTGCCAGATTGCTCAGCGGGAGCGAGGTCACTGAAATTGCAATCAGTAATGCAAGGGAACTTATCAGGGCGGGCAGCAAATAGAGCAGGAGGAGAGCCCGTCTTTAGCAAAGTGTAATAAAGTATCAAAATTGATGAATTACAATAAACTTATGAATGACGGTCTTTTAAAAGGGAAGAAAGGAATAATATTCGGCGCCCTCAATGAAAAGTCGATTGCCTGGCAGGTTGCCCTGAAAGCTCACCGGCAGGGTGCTCAGCTTGTACTGACAAATTCACCGGTGGCTGTCCGTATGGGATCCATAAATCAACTGGCAGAAATGACCTCTTCGAAGGTTATAGTGGCCGATGCAACAAGCATGGTGGATATTGACAAGCTCGTGTCGGGAAGCCTTGAGATTTTCGGAGGGAGGTTCGATTTTGTACTGCATTCCATTGGTATGTCACCCAATGTGAGGAAGGATATTCCATACGAGAATACCAGTTATGAGAATATGCTTAAGACCTTCGATATTTCGGCGCTTAGCTTTCACAGGATATTGCAGACATGCTACAAGTATGATGCAATAAATGAGTGGGGTTCGGTTGTTGCTCTTACCTATGTGGCTGCCCAGAGAACTCTGTCGGGCTATAATGACATGGGAGATGCCAAAGCTCTTCTTGAATCAATAGCCAGGTCGTTCGGATATATTTACGGTCGCGACAGAAAGGTAAGGATTAATACTATCTCGCAGTCGCCCACTCCGACAACAGCCGGAAGCGGAGTTCACGGAATTGAGTCGCTTCTGGATTTCTCAGAAAGAATGTCGCCGCTTGGTAATGCGACAGCTGAAGAGTGTGCAGATTATTGTGTATCCCTGTTTTCTGATCTCACCCGTAAGGTGACGATGCAGAACCTTTTCCACGACGGAGGATTTTCGAGCATGGGGATGAGCCTTAAGGCGATAGAGCAGTATAACAAGAGTTTTGAGGAATGTGATTGTGACGATAAGTAAATAAGTATAAATACCTATTTTTCAAGCGATTTTCCTTATGGTTAATCGCTTTTTTTATATTTGGGAGACCTAAATCCCGCCCTATGATCAAGATGATTTTGCTGGTATTGTTCTACTTTTTTTTCCCGCTGATAATAATCTTTCTGTGCAAAAGATGGACTTTCCTTCAGAAATTCGGAACTATAGTTCTGGCGTATGCCTTCGGTTTGCTGATTGGCACTGCAGGTATCCTTCCACAGGGAAGCGAAGGCTTTAAATTTGCCCTTCAGAACGAACCTTCCCTCAGCAAACCGGTACTGGAAGCCCTTATTGCTGAAGGAAAAGCGGTTCCCGGCGACAGGCTGGCGAATGATATTCTTGCACTTCAGGACGGAATATATTCCCTGGCGCTTCTTCTTGCGTTTCCCCTGCTTTTGTTTTCACTCAATATACGGAGCTGGCTGAAATATGCAAAAAACGGGTTTTTGTCGGTCGGCCTGGCTCTGATATCAGGTCTGGTGATGGTAACGACCGGTTTTTTCATCTGGAAGGATGCTTTTCCTGATGCCTGGAAACTGGCGGGTATGTTTGAAGGGATCTACACCGGAGGCACTCCCAACTTTGCGGCTCTGAAACTTATTCTGAATGTGGATGCCGACCGTTTTGTGGTTCTGTTCACTTACGACACCATTGTGGGAGCATTTCTTGTACTTTTCTTTGTTACGCTTGCTCCCAGGCTGTTCAGGGCTATCCTGCCGCAATACCAATCCAAAAACGGAACAGCAATCGATGAGAATCTGGTAAAAAAGGAGACTGAAGGGCTTGATGATTTCTCGGGAATGTTAAAGAAGAAGACCTTTGTTCCTCTTCTGAAGGCCCTGGGAATAAGCGTCATAATTGCAGGGATAAGCGGCGCTCTATATATGTTTGCTCCGGTTCATCAGGAATACAGGATGGCTGTAATGGTGCTTTCAGTCACAACCCTGGGCATACTTGCCTCTCTTGTCAAACCGATAAACAGGATTGAAAAGACTTTCCAGCTCGGAATGTACCTTATCCTTGTATTCTCACTCACTGTAGCCTCCCGCTCAGATATCAGAAGCCTTTTCGCAAGAGGAATGTGGGATCTGATACTATTTATTTCATGGTGCTACTGGGGTTCTCTGTTTCTTCATCTCCTGCTTGCAAAGATTTTCCGTATCGACGCCGATAATTTCCTTATAACGGCTACGGCCTTTGTATTTTCTCCGCCTTTTGTTCCCCTTGTGGCCAATGCCCTCAGGAATAAGGATGTCATTGTAACCGGACTGACAGGAGGAGTCATAGGCTATCTTCTGGGTAATTATTTTGGTACCACACTGGCCTATTTGCTGAAAGGATTTTAGAAACCATATCGTTTTGGGTAAAAAAATTGTCGTAAAACAATAAGCTGCTTATTGTTTTACGACAATTTTTTGTTGTTATTTTAACAAATATCAAGCCTGGAAGGCTTTCTAAAACAGGTAGTTCAGTCCGATACCGAAACTGATGTTACCATCCTGTTCATTGAAAGCCTTGCCGATGTCGACTGCAATAACGAAGTTTTCACCCCAGACCGGCATTATGCTTATTCCTGCACAATGGTGCATTTTCTCGGCTCCCTGGTTGAAAAAATCGCTGATCGTATAGTTGGTCATAGCAGAATTGAATGTGGAGTTCAGGTTTGACGGGAGGTCATATTTCCGGGTAACCATTCCAAGGTCGTAGAAAAGGTTAAGCCCGAGATAGCTTTCCTTGTTGAACAAATTGAAATGCATGGGTTTCCAGCGAAGTTCAACATTTCCAAGGGCAAAGCCCTCGCCGACCACTCTGTTTTTAAGCACACCCCTAAGGGTGCTGAATCCTCCCAGACCTTCATTGAATGCTCCTGTAAGTCTTGATGTTATCATCTGTGACTGGTAGAAAAACGGAGTTTCTCCGGAAATGGTTGCCTGATAACCTAATCTGTAAACCAGAGAGAGGTTGTTTTCAACAAGTGTGAAATACTGCCTGTGGGTAATATAGAACTTTGTAAAGCTCCAGTCGTTTCCGAGGAAACCGGGAGCCAGTTCAAATCCCAGTTCTGTCCAGATGCCTTTCATGGGATTGGGACGGTTGTCCCTGCTGTCCCACACCACTCCGGCTTTCAGTGTGTTCACCCAGCCGCCGTCGGCTTCGTTGGCCGAGATAATCCCGAGTGAATCGCGATAGAGCTCAAAAAGCCCAGGTTCCTGTGAGAGCGGAGGAAGGAGGTCGTCATCCTTACCTTTGTTCAGTTTGTCGATATTCACCGATTTTACTTCAAATTTCTGGAATGCAAATCCGGCGCTCCATTTCAGCTTCTCACCCGACAGGTTGCCCAGGAAATCGTTTTTGAACCTGAACTGGTTTCTTTCGTGCCTGTAGAACATGGCTGATCTGTAAGCTGAAGCCTCAGTATCCATCCAGTCGGCGTTATAAACCGATTCATAGCCGTTGAAGCCATAGAAATGGTTGGCCAGGTCTGGCAGGTAGCTTAGATCGACAGCCCATTCAATCCCGGGGATCAGGTGGTTCGATTCAAACATCAGGCGATAGATGCCGCTTCCTTTTGTAAACCGGGAGACCTCTGCATAGATATGATCTTCCCACTTCGGGTAGATGCTCGGGCTTCCGTAATTAAAAAACTCGACCAGCGCTCCGTACTGGAATCCAAGGTTGCTGTCGAAGGAAATTGCAGGAAGTGCACCTCCGAATTTCCATCCTGTCTTTGCCTTGTCATCCTGTGCGGCAATGAGGACAGTTATCAGGCAGGCAAGCATCAGGGTTAAGGTCTTTTTCATAGGGTAGAGTTTTGGTTCAGAGTGATAAAGGTAAAGAAAAATGGAAATCATAAAGGTTATTTTCAATAATTGCTACCTTAGGCTTCAATTTTACGACTAAATACGTATATGGCTCTGTTGATAAAGAATATCAGGGAACTGTTCGGGACGTGTAAGGGGCAGCAGGGTGTGAAGAACGGCGGCGATATGCAGAAGCTTGAATCTGTGAAGAATGCTTTTCTTTATGCTGAAAATGATACCATAACTTCTTATGGCAGGATGGAAGACCTTTCTTCTGAGCAGTTTTCTGCAAAGGCAGCCCTAGAAGTTGTTGATGCTTCGGGGAAATTTGTTTTTCCTTCTTTCTGTGATTCGCACACTCATTTAGTTTATACGGGCAGCCGTGAACAGGAATTTGTTGATAAGATCAGGGGTCTTTCCTATGAGGAAATTGCCCGCAGGGGAGGAGGTATTCTGAACTCTGCACGAAAGCTTCATAATGTGACTGAGGAGGAACTGTATAGTGAATCCCTGTCAAGGATCAACGAAATAGCCGGTATGGGAACCGGGGCCGTGGAGATCAAGAGCGGGTACGGACTGAACACTGAGGATGAGCTCAAAATGCTCAGGGTGATCAGGCTTATCAGGGAAACCTGTCCGCTGGAAATCCGGGCGACGTTTCTTGGGGCTCATGCAGTTCCGGAAGAGTACAGAAACAACAGGGAGTTATATGTCGGCCAGGTCATCAACGAGATGATACCCATGGTCGCTTCCGAAGGTCTGGCAGATTATATTGATGTCTTTTGTGATGAAGGATTCTTCACCGTTGACGAAACGGAGCGCATACTGATGGCCGGAATGAAATATGGACTCATCCCAAAGATACATGCCAATGAAATTGGTTTTTCAGGAGGAGTTCAGGCCGGTGTCAGATACAATGCCCTTTCGGTCGACCATCTGGAACGTTCGGGTGATGACGAGATAGCTGCTCTTCTCGGTTCTGAAACAATACCCACGCTTCTTCCGGGATCAGCTCTTTTCCTCGGATTACCCGATCCTCCTGCACGACGTATGATAGATTCGGGTTTACCGGTGGCCCTTGCCTCTGACTACAATCCGGGATCATCCCCGTCAGGAAATATGAAGCTTATAATGTCGCTTGGATGCATCAGGCTGAAAATGACACCTGAAGAAGTGTTCAATGCCGTAACTGTCAATTCCGCCTGTGCCATGGGAGTCGGTGATTCTCACGGTACTGTCACGGAAGGTAAGTCGGCAGGTCTGATTGTCACAAAGGAGATCCCTTCGCTGGGATTCTTTCCCTACGCTTTTGGAAGCAACCTGGTCGACACGGTGATACTAAGGGGAAAGATTTGGAATCCCATCGTCATGTGACGCGGTTTTCCGGAATATCGGTATAACAAATTAAGATCTGAAATAATCATATGGAAAAAAGAATCATCGAGTGTGTCCCGAATTTCAGTGAAGGCAGGGATATGAATATTATTAAACAGATCACTGGTGCCATTGAATCCGTAGAAGGTGTCAGGCTTCTCGATGTTGATCCGGGACGTGATACAAACCGGACTGTGGTGACTTTTGTGGGGGAGCCGGAAGCGGTGGTTGAAGCTGCTTTCAGGGGAGTGAGGAAGGCATCGGAGCTGATCGACATGTCGAAGCACCATGGCGAACACCCCAGGATGGGTGCAACTGATGTATGTCCGCTGGTCCCTGTTTCGGGGTTAACCATGGAGGAAACAGTGGTTTATGCTCGCAGGCTTGCAGAGAGAATAGGAGAGGAACTGTCGATTCCGGTATACTGTTATGAAAATGCGGCTTTTGAGGAGAAAAGGCGAAACCTGGCCAGTTGCAGGGCAGGTGAATATGAAGGATTAAGGAAGAAGCTGGCGGATCCTGAATGGAAGCCCGATTTCGGGCCATCGGTCTTCAATGTGCGATCAGGAGCAACAGCTGTGGGGGCCAGAGATTTTCTAGTAGCCTTCAATATCAATCTGAACACTACTTCTACACGCAGGGCCAATGCCATTGCATTCGATGTCAGGGAAAAGGGAAGAATGGTAAAGGGCGAAAACGGGCAAATGGTTAATGTACCCGGAACTCTTAAGTGCGTGAAGGCCATAGGGTGGTATATAAAGGAATACGGAATTGCACAGATATCAATGAACCTGACCAATATTTCAGTGACACCCGTCCATATTGCCTTCGATGAGGTTTGCAGAAAGGCAGAGGCAAGGGGGATCAGGGTAACCGGTTCAGAGCTTGTAGGACTGATCCCGCTTAAGTCGATGCTGGAAGCAGGAAGGTATTTTCTTGAAAAGCAGGAGCGTTCCACTGGTGTTCCCGATGATGAGCTTGTGAAAATAGCAGCTAAATCTATGGGATTAAGCGATATAAACAGATTTGATCCCCGGGAGAAGATCATTGAATATGTGATTGCCGGAAATGATGACCAGGGTAAGCTGAGATCGCTTACCCTGAAGGATTTTATGAATGAGACTGCCTCGGAGTCGGTGGCTCCCGGCGGCGGATCCGTATCGGCTTATATAGGATCGCTCGGGGTCGCCCTCGGAACCATGGTGGCAAATATTTCGGGGCATAAGCGAGGATGGGATCACAGGTGGAAGGAGTTTTCTCAATGGGCGGAGAAGGGCAAGGACATACAGAACAGACTGCTTAGCTTCGTTGACGAGGATACTGAAGCTTTCAACAGGATACTGGAGGCTTTTGGTCTTCCAAAAAAGACAGAGGAGGAGAGAGTTGCCAGAAATTCAGCAATTGCTGAAGCAACAAGGAATGCTGCACTTGTTCCTTTCAGGGTTATGGAAGCAGCGCTGCCCGCTTTTGCCCTTATCAGGGAAATGGTTGAAAAGGGAAATCCAAACTCAGTTACCGATGCGGCAGTGGGAGCGCTTGCTCTCAGATCGTGCATCAGAGGAGCTTATCTGAATGTAAGGATTAATACAGCCGGACTTGATGACAGGGAATTTACTGAAGATCTTGTCTCTCGAGGCAAAGCAATTGAAGAGAAGGCAATACAGGAAGAAGAATCAATTCTTGAACTAACCGGAAAGATAATTAACAGATCCGGTCAGAACTAATGCGGCAACTGCATTTTGTTACGGGAATTTTTTTACAGATCTGAATCAGGCTGTATTCCTGTAATCCTTCTTATTGTTCTCAGTTTGTGGGAATACCCTCCTTTTTCTTTCTTGAAGATGCCCTGAGCGTCTATAGTGTCGATCCTTACCCTTCCCGAAGCATGGATTACAAGACCGCGCGACAGTATCATGCCAACATGTGTTATTTTCCCCCTTTCATCATCGAAAAGAAGAAGATCGCCGGGAAGTGTTTCTTCAAGGAAGCTTATGCTGACCCCTGCTTCGGCCTGTTGCCAGCTGTCGCGAGGTATATTTATTCCGCGGATCTTGTAAACAAGCTGGACAAATCCTGAGCAGTCGATGCCTGATGGTATCCTGCCTCCCCAGATATAGGGGCAGTTTATGAATTTCAGTGCAGTGTCGGCCAGCGACCCGGAAACCATCAGATATGAATTGTCGAAACCGGAACCCGCTGAGAAAAAGCTTCCGCCGGCTCTGAACCGGGCTTTTTCAAAATCGGGATCGTAAACCTCACAGCCGGCCTCGAGAACCATCCTGGTGCCGTCCTCCTTGTGACAGAGAAGCGACCTGTTGAGAACTTGTCCCTTATCGTCAGGTACTGCCGGTGAATGCTGAAGGTGATCGGTGTCGATCCATCCGCTGTAATTGTCAAACAGGGTTTCTATTTTATACCAGTGACCGACGTGGTCGGTGATCCTGTATTTTTCACCGAAAAGGACCTGGCTTAGCATTTCGGAGCGATGAGAGGGGCCCGATCGAAGCGGAACGAAAACGTTGCAGCAAACAAATGTTTCCATCTGAAATATTTTCTCAAAATTAGTAAATTATGCGATTCAGGACCAAACCGTGTGATTACTGCAGAAAACCTGTGAAATGATGGGCGGCGGTCGGAAAATATCTATATTTTTGAATTTGATAATCGGATATATCAAAAATTAGCGGCTATGGCTTTATCGAGAAGACCTCCGGAGGTCAAACCCAATAAGAAATATCTTTATCACCTGTTTCTTTTTCTGGCGAGCATAATCATTGTTGTTGCCATATCGCCGCGTGAAGGCAAGTTCAGGTATGAGTTCCAGAAAGGCAAGCCATGGCTGAGTTCTTCACTTATTGCTCCATGGGACTTTGCGGTGGAGAAACCGGAGGAAGTGATTAATGCGGAACGCGACAGCATACTAAAGAATTTCGCCCCCTATTTTAAGCTCGATCCCGAAGTTGAAAAGAACAGAATCGGAGAGTTCGACCTTTATCTCAACCGGCTGAGGGAAAACATTGAAAGGGAATCGCGGAAAATAGATCCAATGGCTTTTCTGGCTGTAAAGAGGGAACTTAATTCCCTTCTCTCGGAGATATATGAGAAAGGCATTCTTGAAAGCAACGAACTGATGCCTTATGAGAAGCTTCCGGCAGAGGTGACGGTTATCAGCGGAAAGATGGCAGGGGAGAGGCCTGTAAGTTCGCTTTATATAGAGAAGACTGCCTACCAGTATGCAGAAGGGAAAAAGGCTGAACTGGAGAAACATTACACCACAGCCCAGGGAAGGGTAATCAGGGATATTTTATCGGGAGTTGCTCTTTATGATTTCATAGAGCCAAACCTCTTCTATGATGCTACTACTTCAAATGCCGTCAGAACAAAGATGCTGGGGGAGATCAGTCACGCGAGAGGACTTGTTCAGGAAGGCGAGCTTATAATATCGAGAGGAGAAATAGTGGATGATCAGAAGTTTATGATCCTGGCATCGATGAAGGACGAATATGAAAGGCGTCTCGGCAAGGATGAAATGTGGCTGATAGTTCTTGGCAGGTTGATCGAGGTTACTGCATGCTACCTTGCTCTGTATTTTTTCATGTATTATTTCCGTTTTGACGTTCTGAGCTCCACACATAAGACATTCTTCATTATCCTGGTCATACTTCTGTTTCTGGTTATCACGCGTCTGGTAGTCTATCTGCCGGGAAATGTCATCTTTCTGATACCTTTTGCGATCATCCCCATCGTGGTCAGGACTTTTTACGATTCCAGACTTGCTCTCTTTGTTTACCTGATAACGATAATGCTTTCGGGATTCTTCGTTCCTAATTCATTTGAATTTGTCTTCCTGAGCTTTATCGCGGGTGTGATGGTAATTATTTCTCTTACAAATATTTATAAAAGAGCTAAGCTTTTTACGGCTGCAGTGATGGCTTTTCTTTCCTATTCGATTGTCTATCTTGGTATAGGATTGATGCAGGAAGGCAATCTGGCAGGCATGAACTGGCAGAATTACGTTTGGTTTGCAGGAAACGGTGTACTGCTGTTTCTGAGCTATCCGCTCATATTTGTCTTTGAGAAGACATTTGGATTTCTCTCGGATGCAACGCTGTTTGAGCTGGCTGATACAAACCAGCCATTGTTAAGAAAGCTGGCAGAAGAGGCGCCGGGTTCTTTCCAGCATTCACTTCAGGTTGCCAACCTTGCGGAAGAAGCTGCCCGGGAGATAGGCGCAAATAATCTGCTGGCCAGGACGGGAGCCTTGTACCATGATATCGGAAAGACATTTCACTCTGAATATTTCATTGAGAACCAGGCAGAAGGATTCAGTCCTCACGATCAGATAGAACCTCTCGAGAGTGCTGAAATAATTACAGGGCATGTAAAGAAGGGGATGGAGCTTGCTAAGAAATACAATCTTCCTTCAGCTATAGTCGAATTTATTCAGACTCATCATGGGACGGGCGTGGCATATTACTTTTTCAAGAAGTATCTCGACAAGAACCCTAAATCAACCGATATGGAAAAGCATTTTGCCTACGGTGGTCCCAGGCCCTTGTCGAAGGAAACAGCGATAGTTATGATGGCTGATGCTGTGGAGGCTTCTTCAAGGAGCCTTGCCAACTATTCGGAGGAAAACATAAGCGAGCTTGTCGAAAGGATAATCTATATACAGGAGCAGGACGGTCAGTTTGCTGAAACACCTCTTACCTTCAAGGATGTTTCAGATATAAAGAAGGTATTTATAAAGCGTCTTTCGAATATATATCATGCGAGAATAGCTTATCCCAAAAGGGAGACATCCAGGGGTTAGCGCATGTCGATTATCTCTGCATTCCTGTATTTTGCCGTTGAGAAGACAAATTCAGAATCTTCCGGCTGATGTGTAAGGTCATAGCCGCTTATTTTCAGCATAACGGTTATGCCGTTCTTATATTTATATTCAAGTCCTTTCAGTTCAAGCCCGGGTTTGCCTATTTCGAGCCTGATCCTGACGTGATCGCTGTTGATATCTTCAGGATAAAGGTCAATAAGGTATGATCCCGTTCTCTCCTCAAGAAGGCGCGACTTGTAATCCTTTTTCCAGATGGAAAAAATGGAAGAAGGTTTCGCCATGAACGATTCGTCGTTTTTCTCCGGTTTTGTAATAGTCACTTCCTCTACATCAGGAAGGTAGCTCCACATGTTCGATCCGTTGTACCATATTGTGTTTTCAGGCAATTCAAGCCTGTAGCGGTCCTTGCTCAGAACGGCAGAACCCTTTATGCTGTTGCTCGTGCCTTCCACCTGGTCGGCAGTTTCCATTGTAAATTGTATCGACACCGAGGGCGCCTTGGTTGCTTTGGAGGAGAAGTTCTCGAGTACTTTAACGGCCTCCGGATCGTTCTGTGCAGAGAGGTTCAGCGATGCTGCGGCGAGTATGAATATTGAAAGAAGTCTTTTCATCCGGGTCTTTTTATTCAAGGCTCTTCAAAATCTGTTCCAAATGTGAATAATCTGAAATCAGAACGTCTCTTGCCTTGCTTCCCTCGAACGGTCCTACCACTCCGGCTGCTTCAAGCTGGTCGATCAGGCGGCCTGCCCTGTTGTAACCGATCGAAAGTTTTCTCTGGATCAGTGATGTTGAACCCTGCTGATGCTGGATAACAAGTCGGGCGGCTTCCTCGAACATGGGATCTCTCTTACGCAGGTCGACTTCCTGTGAGCCTCCCTCGCTGTCGTCTATATATTCCGGAAGGTGCATGGCATCGGGGTAACCCTGCTGTGACCCGATGAATTCCGTAAGTTCTTCAATTTCTTTTGTGTCGATGAATGCACATTGAACCCTTATAGGCTCTGCGCCTGAAGAGACCAGCATATCTCCCCGGCCTACCAGTCTGTCGGCCCCGGTGGCATCGATGATGGTCCTTGAGTCGATCGATGAGAATACCCTGAAAGCTATTCGCGTAGGGAAGTTGGCTTTGATGAACCCTGTAATAATATTGGTAGAAGGCCGCTGGGTAGAAATAATAAGGTGTATGCCTATTGCCCTTGCGAGCTGGGCGAGTCGCCCGATCGGGGGTTCGATCTCCCTTCCTGCTGTCATGATAAGGTCGGCAAACTCATCAATTATAAGAACTATGTATGGAAGGTAGCGGTGGCCTTTTTCAGGATTGAGCCTTCTGGAAATGAATTTCTCGTTATACTCCTTTATAGCCCTGGCCTGAGCATCTTTCATCAACTCGAGCCGGTTATCCATTTCAATGCACAGTGAATTGAGTGTGTTTATCACCTTCTGGGTGTCGGTAATGATTGCATCTTCCTCTCCGGGAAGTTTCGCAAGAAAATGTCGCTCTATTTTTGCATAGAGAGGAAGTTCAACTCTTTTAGGGTCTATTAGTACAAATTTTACTTCCGACGGGTGCTTCTTGAACAGAAGGGAAGTAATTATAGCGTTTATTCCAACCGATTTTCCCTGTCCGGTGGCGCCAGCAACCAGAAGGTGAGGCATCTTGGTCAGATCGACTATAAAGGGTTCATTGGTGATTGTCCGCCCAAGGGCAAGCGCAAGGTCGAATTTTGATTCCTGGAAAGCCTTTGAGGTGATAAGTGATTTCATCGAAACGATCTCAGGCCTCTTGTTGGGGACTTCTATACCCACTGTTCCACGTCCGGGAATGGGGGCTATTATTCTGATACCCAGGGCCGAGAGATTCAGTGCGATGTCGTTTTCAAGCGATTTGATTCGTGCTACGCGTATTCCTCTTTCAGGAACTATCTCATAAAGAGTGACTGTAGGCCCTACGGTAGCTGAAATATGTTTTATTGTAATGTTGTGATCTCCCAGTGTTTTGATAATATTCTCCTTGTTATCTATTACCTCCCTGTCATCGAATTCATATTCCGATTTATGGTCGGTGAGAAGCGCCACTGGGGGAAATTTGTATCTCGAAAGGTCGAGACGCGGGTCATAGTTCTCCATCATCCTCTGAACCTCGTGATCGGGGAGGACATCAGTTGCTTCCGGTCTGTTGATATTGATTGGAACACTTTCCGGTGGTCTGACTATCTGTCCGTCCCTTCCGAGGACATGGACAATGGGACCCCGTGATGATTCAGAGTTATAGTCTTCTCCTGAAGGACGGTTAACTATGAATTCCAATTCGCTTTTTTCTTCTTCTTCCTCTTCTTCTTCTTCAGTCTCATCATTTTTTCCCTCATCATCTTCCTCCCCGGATATCCCGGTTTTATCGGAAGCAACACCGGAAGAACCTGAATGTATTGAAGGAATGGCGTTTTTGATAGTTGAAGGAATTGTTCTTGTAAAGGTTTCCGGTTTGAATTTCAGGGCAAAGATAAGGTACCCTATTGTAAGAAAGATAAGGATAATACCTGTTCCGATTTTTCCCGCGAAGGAGTTAAACCATTCAGTGATCTTGAATCCCTGGGCTCCACCCGGGCCGCTGCCAAGGTATCCGTCAGCCTTTCCGAAGACAAAACCCAGGATAAGGGAAATGATGATAGCGGCAAAGGTAAGTTTGACGATGAGCTTCCAGAGTTTAATTTTCGGAAATTTAAGAAGGTTAAGCCCTATTGTTCCTACTATGAGTGGTATGAGCAGAGCTCCGTATCCGAATCCGTAACTTATAAGCATTTTTGCAAGGAAGTGGCCGCTTTTTCCCGACCAGTTCCTGACTTTTATGTCGGCATCTGAGATCACGCTCGAATCGGCAAGGCTAAGGTCGGTTTCCCACCAGAAAAGGTAGGAGACACAAGCAAGAAGCAGATAGACTGCAAATCCCGATATCAGGATACCGGTTATGAAACTTATTCTTTCATCTGTAAAGAAAGGTTTTGTTTTCGTCTTAACCTTAGTTGCCTTCTTTCCGTTGGTTTCCTTCCCTTTGCTCATCTAGTCTAATTTACACCCAAACCAAAAAAACATCCCAAAGGTAATAAAAATGGAAATCGGAAAGGAAGGAAAGGCAAACTTTGAAATGATGCGGCACTACCGGCTGGTAAGGAACCTGTTACAGGCTCACCATTTTCTCAATGAATTTATTTATGTCTTTTCTCGAGACTCTTTTGAATTTATCCCTTCTTTCGAATGTTTTATCAGGGATCTCTTTTTTATAAACATTCTGGGCTTCAAAGTGGAATTCTGAAGAGCCTATAAAGAAGAAAAAGTTCATTAATACACCGTCGATTTCCTGAAAAGGAGTGGAAGCGTTTGGACGCGACACTGGTATTTCAGTGGTATACCAGACGTTAAAGATCTTTGATCTGTCGGAAGGGAAGGTAACCTCGGCATTCTTGCAGTTAAAGCCGCAGATAACAGATGTCTTTGATGTTTTTCTTATATCAATTCCCTTCATGGATTCGAATCCGGGAAATATCTCACCAGGTTCTGAAGGATAGAAGTATTTAATGGTGAACAGGCTGAGGTAGGTATCGTAAATGTCCAGAGAGGGGTTGGCAAGGTTAACTATCCCGGAATTGCCAAAGGGAGAAATAAGCTCATATACTGTCTTGTCGTCCTTAAAAGTGAAAATCAGATTTTTGGGCATGAGCTCCCTTGGCATGTGTGTAAGATGGCCTTTCAGAATAACATCATAGTGAATCTCCCCCTGATCAAGGTTTCTTCCTCCGTTCTTATCGCAGGAGTACAGTATTAAGACTGATATGATTGTAAAAAGCAGTGTCTGTCCCGATCTCACCAGCTACATTTTTTGAAGGGGTAAATGTAATTATTTTTTTTCACTTGCTTCAGCCACCGTTATTTATGTGACGGCTGATTAAAAATTATGTTATGCAACATGTTTTTATGCTGTTTTTCCGATTTGCTTACATTTACATAAAATTCTGGCAGAAAAGAAAGCGGATAAAACCAGTTGCCAAACTGAATAAGAACGGATAATCCCATCAAACATTATATTCCTAAACTTTAAATATGAAAAAAAAGCTTGCTGTAGTTGCGCTTGGCGGTAATGCTCTTCTAAGGGGCAACCAGATAGGGACAATAGATGAACAGGAAGAGAACACGACTCAGACTCTTGAAAACCTTGTTTTTCTTATAAATGAGGGTTACGATCTGGTCATAACACATGGGAACGGGCCGCAGGTCGGGAATATCCTTATGAGAAATGATGCAGGCGAACAGATGTACGGGATAGCACAGATGCCGGTCGATATCTGTGTTGCTGATTCGCAGGGGGGAATAGGGTACATGATAGAAAGGATGTTCAGGAATGTTCTCATTCATCACGGGATAAGCAAGAATGTTGTATGCCTGGTGACCCAGGTAGTTGTTGACAGAAATGATCCGGCATTCAATGATCCCCAGAAGCGGATCGGCAAGATATACTCAAGGGAGGAAGCTGACAATCTTTCAGCAAAGAGGGGCTGGATATTCAGTGAGGAGGTGAAGGCTGAAGGCGGCTTCAGGAGGGTGGTGCCGTCACCTCTTCCTGTCGACATATTGAATCATGATATTATTGGCGATCTTGCGCGGCAGGGCAACATAGTTATTGCAGCGGGTGGTGGCGGCGTGCCGGTTTACATAGATGAAAAGAATGATGTAAAGCCTGCAGAGGCTGTTATTGACAAGGACCGTGCATCTTCTCTTCTTGCATCGATGATCGGAGCGGAGGAGTTTTACATCCTTACCGATGTTCCATACATATATATTAATTATAAAAAGCCGGATCAGGAGATAAAGGAATTTCTCGACTATGCTGACACGTTGAAATACCTGAATGAAGGGCATTTTGCAAGAGGAAGCATGGCACCAAAGATTGAAGCGTGCCTGAGCTTTCTGAGCAGTGGAGGGAAAATGGCCGTGATAACTGAAGCATTCAAGCTGGCCGACAAGAAATACGGGTCAAAAATAACAATGGAGTACGAAAAGTAACTGTCTCCGGCTTCATTGAGAAATATTATTTAATTTAGCGCCTTTGATAACGCAGAAAGAAACAACTAAAGACCAGGATTATGCCACTCAATCTTCGTAACCGCCATTTTCTTAAGCTTCTTGATTTCACCCCGGAAGAGATCGCCTGGCTTCTGAAGCTCTCCGCCGATCTTAAGAAGGCAAAGTATTCAGGAACAGAACGACAGCTTCTCAGAGGGAAGAACATTGCGCTGATTTTCGAAAAGACTTCAACCAGGACGAGATGTGCGTTTGAGGTTGCAGCCTTTGACCAGGGAGCACATGTAACCTATCTTGGTCCTTCGGGCTCGCAGATCGGTCAGAAAGAGTCGATGAAGGATACGGCAAGAGTGCTTGGAAGGATGTATGATGCAATAGAATACCGTGGGTACGGACAGTCTGTTGTTGAGGAGCTCGCCTTATATTCAGGTGTGCCCGTCTGGAATGGTCTTACAAATGAATTTCATCCCACGCAGATACTTGCTGATTTCATGACAATGCTTGAATACTCGGATAAGCCTCTTAACAAGATATCATTCTGCTATCTGGGGGATGCACGTTACAACATGGGGAATTCTCTTCTGGTGGGAGCCGCAAAGATGGGGATGGATTTCAGAACAGCTGCTCCGGCAGCCTACCAGCAGGGAAGTGAGCTTGTTTCTGTCTGTAAGGACATAGCCGGAGAAACCGGAGCCAGGATAACCATCACAGATGATGTAGGAGAAGCTGTAAAAGGCGTTGATTTTCTGTATACCGACGTCTGGGTTTCCATGGGAGAGCCCGATTCGGTATGGGAGGAGAGAATCAGGCTGCTTAAACCTTTTCAGATCAATATGGATGTTATAAGGAAAACCGGAAATCCGGATGTTAAGTTTCTTCATTGTCTGCCGGCTTTTCATAACCGCGAAACAGCCATCGGTGAGAGAATTTACCAGAAGTACGGTCTTGACGGAATGGAAGTTACCGAGGATGTTTTCGAATCGAAGCATTCAATAGTTTTTGATGAAGCTGAAAACAGGCTTCACACTATAAAAGCGGTAATGGTAGCAACTCTGGCCTGAATGCCGGTCATCAGGGAATTAAAGTAGTCAGGATATAAAGTAACGGGATAGAGGGTTTGGTCTCACCTGATCCATTCCCTTACGAAATAGAATGTTATCACGAAAGAGGTGGCAAGTTTGAGTCCGACGCCTGTAAGAAAGCCCAACAGACTTCCGAAACCTGCTTTCAGTGCATATTTCATATCATCCTTAAATATGAGTTCCCCGACCACTGCTCCAATGAAAGGTCCCACAACTATACCGATGGGACCGAGGAACAGTCCTATGACAAGTCCCACCGTTGCACCTCTTGTTCCGTACTTTGTTCCGCCGAATTTCTTTGTTCCCCATACGGGGACAATGTAATCGAAGATTGTAACTACAATTACCACAATTGCGAGAACAATAAGGAGTTTGTCCGAGAACTCTGCGAATTTTGTGAAATGCAGGACGATAAGTCCGGCATAGCTTAAGGGAGGTCCGGGAAGAACGGGGGCAAGGCAGCCAATGATTCCGATTAAAATAAGAACGACTGCCAGTATTAACAGGATATAATCAACCATTAAAGAATAACTTCGTTATTTATTATCCAGGTCTTCAAAATCTAAATTGGTAAATTCCCTGGATGAGAGTTGAGAATTCCCGGGGACGGCTTCTTCTTCGGAAAGGACAGTTTCACTTTTATCCGGGGCATTTCCGTTGGAGATGTAACCAACTGCGTCCATGAGGCCGTCGGCAAATTTATCGAAGTCCTCCTTGTAAAGGAAAATCTTATGTTTCTCATAGAAGATTTTTCCTTCCTTACCAAGCCGTTTTTTGCTTTCTGTTATTGTAAGGTAATAGTCTTCCTTTCTGGTGGCTTTGACATCAAAAAAATAGGTCCTTTTCCCTGCCCTTACCACCTTTGTATAAATCTCTTCCTGTACGATCTGTTCTTTACTCCCGTTAATGACCTCCTTAATTCCGGCTTCTTCTTCCATTTCTAAGTCAGTTTAGGTTAGGGTGGTGTTATGATTGTCAAATGTAACAATATTTTTTAAAAACAATGCACCGCCGTTCAAATGTGCCTTATTTTTGGTGAGGTGTTTTGAAGCTGAAGGAAAAAAGCTATTTTTGTTCCCAAATTCTGAGGTTCTTTATTAATGATAAGCAGAAGATTATTACGCATTAAAGCCTTAATGGCCTTATATGCATTCAACCGGAGGGAGGATGATGACATTGAACTGGCTGAGAAGGAGTTGTTCTTCAGTATAGGTAAGACCTATGATCTGTATCACTACCTTCTTCTGCTTGTCATAGAGGTGGCCGACATCGCTTCGGAGAAGATAGAGCAGGCCAGGCAGAAGAAGATGCCAACCCCCGAAGATCTTAATCCCAATACAAAATTTATCGACAACAAGGTAATCGGACAACTGAGGATGAACAAGTCCTTCACGGGATATATCTCCTCCAGAAAGCTTTCATGGGCGAATTACCAGCATATCCCGAGGCTTTTGTACAACAGGATGATTGCATGGGACAAATATGAGGAGTACATGAAGCCGGGTGTTCAGGGCTATGCAGCCGACAAGAAATTTGTTATAAGCATGGTTACAAGGCTTTTTGCAGAGTCGGAAGACCTGGAGTCAAACTTTGAGGAGCAGAGCATATACTGGAATGACGACACGGAGTATGTTGCTGTGATGATCGAGAAAACGCTCAAGAAATTCAAGCCTGAGGACGGAGAAAATTCCAGGATCATGCCATTGTTCAAGAATAAGGAAGATGAGGATTTTGTAAAAATACTTTTCAGAAAAGCTGTATTGCATTCAAAGCAGAATTCTGAACTCATCGACAGGAACACAACTAACTGGGAAATTGAGCGTATTGCACTTATGGACATTCTGGTCATGCAGCTGGCCATAACCGAGATTGTCGAATTTCCTGAGATACCGGTCAAGGTGACGCTGAATGAGTATATTGAGATCGCCAAATATTATTGTACATCAAAAAGCAGTACATTTGTCAATGGCATCCTTGACAATATTGTAAAGGAGATCAGGGAAAAGGGGTTGTTCACCAAAACTGGCAAAGGCCTGATTGGCGAAGCTATTGAAGACTGATAATCAATTATTTGTTATGACACGTATTAAATTCATATTTCCTTTTGTTTTATTTGTCTGCCTGCTTGCCGGATGCGATAATAATCTCAGCAATAAAAAAGCCTCTTCGGATAATCCTGTTGAAGGAGAAGTGGCGGAGCTGGTTTTCAGGGAATATGAACACGATTTTGGAAAGATCACAGAGGGAGAAAAGGTAGCTCACATATTTACATTTGAGAACAAGGGACCGGGAAGCCTGGTTATAAAATCGGCATCAACATCCTGCGGATGCACGGTTCCGAAGTATGATAAATCGCCGATTCCCCCGGGTAAGGGAGGAAGTCTTGAGGTAGTGTTTGATTCAGGCGGCAGAAGTGGTGTTCAGACCAAGACCATTTCGGTCCGTTCCAACTCCGAAACCGAAGTTGTGATCCTGAAGATTTCAGCAGAGGTCATTTCCCGTAAATAGCTATAAATTAATAATAAACTATCAATTTCACACTAAAATGAACAATTTATCATTTATCCTTCTTCAGGCCCAGCCGGGCGCCGGACAGAGCAATGCGCTTGTTACTTTTATACCACTTCTTCTTGTTTTTGTTATATTTTATTTTTTTATGATCCGCCCGCAGATGAAAAAACAGAAGGAGCTTTCCAACTACAGGAACTCACTTAAAAAGGGAGACAAGGTTATCACCACCGGAGGTATTTACGGCAGGATTTTTGAAGTCAAGGACAACTTTGTGATGCTTGAGGTTGGAGGTGATCTGAAACTGAAGGTCGACAAAAGCGCCCTCATTCAGGATCCGACAGCCGACAAGGCATAGAGATCTGTTTATCAATATTGAGTGAGCTGGCCGGGTACTATATGGACAAAAGGATTATTCCGGAGAAAGGGAAGCGGAAATGACAGGGATATAGTCGTTTTCGGATTTTTCCTTTTGCTCTCTTTTATCTTCTGGTACCTGAACTCTCTTGAGAAGGAAGTTGAGTACAGCATCAGGTATCCGGTGAGGTATGTCAATCTTCCGGAGGAGAGAGTACTGGTCGATGATCTCCCATCGAGGCTCGAGCTGTACCTGAAAGGGCCGGGGTATTCAATACTCAAGCTCAAGATGTCGGGTAACCATTCGCCAGTGATACTCGACGTGTCATCAATAAATTACCGGAGGGTTCCCAACAGCAGGGCTCTTAATTACTATGTAGTCACGTCGGGGCTTATACCAAAACTGAGGAATCAGCTGAGGGCTGAATGCGCTATAACCACCGTCAAACCTGATACACTTTTTTTTGCATTTGACAGGATAATCACCCGGCAGATACCGGTTGAACCCGATGTTGATGTTAATACGGAAAGGCAGTATCTTGTCAAGGGAGGAGCGATGTCAGAGCCTGACACCATTGTTGTTACCGGTCCCAGGAGGATACTCGACACCCTAAGTTCGGTGAGGACCAAAACCGTTAAGATGAGAGGAGTCAGAGAATCGGTTACAAAGAGTATTTCGCTTGTGGTACCGGAAAAATGTACATTATCAGAGAAAAAGGTGCTGGTAACCATCCCTGTTGAGCAATTTACGGAGGCGGAAATAAAGGTTCCCGTCAAATTGATAAACTGCCCCGATTCCATTCACCTCAGGATCTTCCCGGATATTGTAACAGTGAGGGCGCTGGTAGCTGTCGGTGATTACAAGAAATTTGAAAAGGTGCCATTTGAGGTTATACTCGATGCAGCCATGGCTGATCTGAGTTCGGCCGAAAAACTTCCGCTTTCATTCCGTAATGTTCCGCCTTTTGTAAGTTCTATGAGGGTTTTTCCTTCAAAGGTTGATTTTCTTATAGAGAGGAATAGGTGAGATGAATGCAGAAGAGAGAAAAAGCCTTAAGCTCGGTATAACGGGAGGCATCGGCAGCGGTAAATCCACTGTCTGCCGTGTATTTGCAGTGCTGGGTATTCCTGTTTTCTCAGCGGATGATGAAGCGAAGAAGATACAGGATAACGACAGATTTATTCAGGATCAGATAAGCTCTCTGGCAGGCAGGGATCTTTTTCCCGGAGGCAGGCTCGACAGGGCAGAGATGGCCAGGCTCATTTTCAGTAACAGCGGACTGCTTGAAAAGGTAAACGCTGTTGTACACCCGGCGGTTTTCAATTCGTTTGAAAAGTGGCTGAAGCTTCAGAATTCGCCATATTCAATTATGGAAGCTGCCATTCTTTTCGAGAGCGGCGCTTCGAAGCTGATGGACAGGATTGTGACGGTGGTAACTCCTCTCGAAGAAAGAATTGAAAGGCTTGTGGCCGGAAAAAGGTTTACCAGGGAACAGGTTACTGAAAGAATAAGAAACCAGCTTGATGATTCGTCAAGGCTGCCCCAGTCAGACTTTATTATATTCAATTCGGAAAACGACATGGTGATTCCGGCTGTTCTCGGAGTTCATGCGGAGATGATAAAACTTTACAGGAAAATTAACAGGGATAGAAATGGGACGACTGGGTAAATGGATAGGAGGAGGCCTGGGATTTGTTATGGGAGGTCCTCTTGGTGCTGTTCTTGGATTCATGATCGGATCAGTGGTCGACAACACCACTATCCAGACTTCAACCTACACAGGTTCACCCCGGACCACTGCAAGAGGCGACTTTGGAATGAGCCTTCTTGTGCTGGTTGCTGCCATGATGAAAGCCGACAACAAGGTTGTCAGGTCGGAACTTGACTACGTTAAGCAGTTTTTTGTCAGGCAGTTCGGGCAATCGACGGCAAGTGAGGCAATTTTAACACTCAAGGATATCCTGAAGCAGGAGATACCTGTGAGGGATGTCTGTATGCAGATTGCTTCTAATATGGATTACTCTTCAAGGCTTCAGCTTCTTCATCTTCTTTTCGGCATTTCGGGAGCCGATGGGAATGTGAATTCCATGGAACTGGAGGCAATTGAAAGAATGAGCGGATATCTTGGAATTTCAGGAACCGATTTTTCCTCTATAAAGAATATGTTCGTACCTGAAACTGATTCCTCTTACAAGATACTGGAGATCAGCCCAGATGCAAGTGACGAAGAAGTAAAAAAAGCATACAGGAAGATGGCTATGAAATATCATCCCGACAAGGTAAGCCATCTCGGGGAAGAGTTCAGGAAGACAGCTGACGAGAAATTCAAAAAGGTCAATGAGGCTTACAACAGGATAAAGAAGGAGAGGAATATTTCCTGACAACTGACAACAAAAAAAAGTTGATACCCGCATAATGATTGATGAACATAAGTTAAATTTGCGGTCAAAACAGAGCCAGATGGTATTAAAGGATATTTTAGCTATTTCAGGTGAACCCGGTCTTTTCAGGTTCATAGCCCAGGGGAAAAATGCGATTATTGTGGAGCATTTGGATACAGGAAAAAGGAGCAGTGCTTTCAGTTCGGCAAAAGTGAGTTCGCTTGAGGATATTTCTGTTTTCACGGACGGCGAGGATCTCCCCCTTGGAAAAGTGTTCGACAGGATTCATGAAAAGGAATCGGGAGGTCAGGCGATCGATTCACGGTCGGATGCTGAAAAACTTAAAAAGTATTTTGGGGAAGTAATCCCTGAATATTCAAGAGAGAGGGTTTATCTGAGCGACATAAAGAAAATAATCCTCTGGTATAATCTGCTTCAGCAAAAGAATCTGCTTGTCAGGGAAGAGCCTGAAAAGGAAGAGGTGAAGGAGGAAAAACCTTCTGAGACAGATAAACCTTCTGATAAAGATAAGCCTGCTGAAACTGTTGCCAAAAAGAAGCCTGGCTCCGTGAAGTCCAAAAAGGGCTGATCCCCTTTATCGAGATATTACAGCGAATAATGAATTTCGGAGGCAATGAGATTTTGTATGGTTATTCTGAATCGGGGATAATCATAGTCCCCGTTCCATATGATGAGACAAGCACATGGATGAAAGGTGCCGACAGGGGGCCTGATGCTGTTATGGAGGCCTCCGTAAACCTGGAGTTTTATGACATAGAGACCGGTACCGAAGCTCATCTTCACGGAATTCACACCATAGCCCCGGTAACTGAGAAAGAATCGCCTGAAAAGCTTGTAAAGGCTGTTTACAATTTGGTATCAGCGCTGCTTGATCAGGGTAAGTTCCCGGTAGTGGTAGGAGGGAACCATACTGTCAGCATAGGCGCGGCACGGGCTTTTGCCAGGCATTTCAGCAATCTTTCCGTTCTTCAGCTCGACGCTCATTCCGACCTGAGAGAAGAATATGAAGGATCTCCTTTCAATCATGCCTGTGCCATGGCCCGGATAAGAGAGTATGCACCCATCGTACAGGCTGGTATCAGGAGCATGTCAAAGGAGGAAGCCCCGCTTGCAGATCCGGAAAGGATGTTTCCGGCCCATAAGCTTTACAACGACAAATCAGGATATGAGAAGGCGGTTGACATGCTTACGGACAATGTTTACATAACAATCGACCTTGATGTTCTTGATCCCTCGCTGATGCCATCCACAGGAACTCCCGAGCCGGGAGGGCCTGAATACAGGGAATTGATGAATTTTCTGAATGAAGTGGCCAGGAAGAAAAACGTTGTCGGTTTTGATATAGTTGAACTATGTCCGTCACCTGCCAATAAAGCGCCTGATTTTGTTGCAGCAAGGATCTTGTATCAGCTTCTCAGCTATGTCTTCTCCCAGCCCCGCCGTGGCAGGCAGATATAGCTGATTCTCAATCGTATTTCTTTGCTTTCTCCCAGATCTCATTCATTTCATCGAGGCTCATATCATGAAGTGATTTCCCCTTGACCATTGTTTCCTGTTCAAGATAATTGAATCGTCTTATGAATTTTCTGTTGGTCTTTTCCAGAGCTGCCTCGGGATCAATGTCGTAAAGTCTTGATGCATTGATTATTGAGAACAGGAGGTCGCCAAGTTCCGATTCAATTCTTTCCCTGTCCTTGTTTTCAGCTTCCACTTTCAGTTCTGAGAGTTCCTCGAGAACCTTATCCCAGACCTGAGTTCTGTCTTCCCAGTCAAATCCCACGCCCCTGACTTTTTCCTGTATCCGGTTTGCCTTAACGACGGCCGGAAGCGACAGGGGTACCCCGGAAAGCACAGGTTTATATCCGTTTGTCTCCTTTATCTTGAGATGTTCCCAGTTCTTTTCGACCTCTGCCGCATCGGCAACCTCGACTTTTCCAAAAACATGAGGGTGGCGGTAAATCAGTTTTTCGTTGATTCCTTTAAGTACATCTGTCATGGTAAAGAGATTTTTCTCCGATCCGATCTTCGCATAGAAAACAATATGCAGCATAAGGTCTCCAAGTTCTTTTCTGATGCCGTCATCATCTCCGGAAAGAACGGCATCGGCCAGTTCATAAGTTTCTTCAATGGTAAGTTTGCGCAGGCTTTCATTAGTCTGCTGCATGTCCCAGGGACAATTCTGTCTCAACTTATCAATTATTTCAAGGAGTCTTGAGAACTCCTCACAGCTTCTTTCTTTATCAGTCATTATTAATTGGTTAGAATAAACGGTTTGCCGGCGCCGTTTTGCCGGAGACATCAATCCTGACTGAAGAGCCCGGCTCAATGCTGAGCAGTTCTGATATATTGGCGCCGTTTATTGAAAATTCGAGCAGATCGAGGGAGTTGAACCTGGCAAGCAGGTCGCCTACCGGAACATCGTTGTAATTCAGAGAAATGGTGTCGGTAAAGTTGAGATTGCTAACGATGTAGATCCTGAAATCCCTGTTCCCGAATACGCGGGTAAATATTTCCCTGGTTATGTTTGAAATAGCATTTCCGTATGAATCGATGAACAGAATGCTTCCAATGATCACATCGGCATCGATGGTTGCCCTCAGAGGCAGTGTCTCATTGATTTTCTTTATCGGTGCACCCAGTTCTGAAGGTTTTTTTCCTGAAACGAGACCGGCGGCAGCCCTGGCAAATACCTCAAGCTCATCTGTGGTTTCACCTGCATCGATACTTATTATCTCATCAGGCTCCGAATTAAGGATAAGGCTGAAAATGCCGTTGTCGGTGCCGATGAAATAATGTCCTTTTGATTTTACTATCAGGTGTCCGGCTCCTTTCCGTGCTTCCGAAAGGATGCAGATAATGTGAACCGATCCTGCAGGATAGTTCATGAAAGTGTTCCTTATTATGAATGAGCCGTGAGAGATATCGAATGGACTTAGACAGGATGCATTTTCTACTATTGTTGTTCCCGGGCACAATGTGCAGAGTTTTCCCCTGATAATACCGTTGTAAAAATCATCAGATCGCCATTCAGTTGTCAGGGTGATTACTGCCATAGGGAAAAAACTTAGGACAAAGATAATCTTCTAACGAAAAATTACGCTTACTTTGCAGGGTTCAAATGATCTTTTTTCAGGTGTTGCCATTGACCTGATTTAATTTTACAAGCTGTCTGGGAGTAAATATAGAACCGGAGAATATAAATTTCCTGGCAGGAAATCGGAAGGCAGCCGGGCGGGTTTACGAGAATTGAAGAATAGTTGAATTTTCAATGACAGAGTTAGTAATATTTCTTGAAGATATAGATCCTGTAGTTTTTTATGGTACCAACAATTTTCTGCTTGACAGAATCCGCGGGTTCTTTCCCAAAATCAAGATCATAGCAAGGGGAAATGAATTGAAGTGCGTCGGGGAGGAAGCGGAGATTGCTCTTTTTGCAGAGCGTTTCAATGAGATCCTCGCATATTACCGCAAGTTCCACCGGCTTGATGAGGAGGATATTGAGAAGTACTTTTTTGATTCCGGACACATGAAGTCGGCAACCGACGGGCAGTTTGAGGAAGTAATTGTATTCGGAACCAGCGGAAAGCCCATCAGGGCCAGGACTGTTAACCAGGTCAGCCTTGTTAACCTGTACAGAACGAACGATCTCATAATTGCGGAGGGGCCTGCAGGCACAGGCAAGACTTATACGTCGATTGCTCTTGCCGTGAGAGCTCTCAGGGAAAGGGAGGTGAAGAAAATAATTCTTGCCCGTCCGGCTGTAGAGGCAGGGGAACGGCTGGGCTTTTTACCCGGTGATATGAAGGAAAAGCTTGACCCGTATCTGCAGCCTCTTTACGATGCCCTTCATGACATGATCCCCTTCAAAAAACTTGAGACATGGATGGAGGATGGTACAATTCAGATAGCTCCACTGGCTTTTATGAGGGGAAGAACTCTCGAAAATGCCTTTGTAATTCTCGACGAAGCCCAGAATGCAACAGTAAGCCAGTTGAAGATGTTCCTGACAAGGATGGGAGTAAGTTCAAAGTTTATAATGACAGGTGACACAACCCAGATCGATCTTCAGAAAAGATCGGAGTCGGGTTTGCTTCAGGCAATAAGGATCCTTTCTGACATCGAGGGAGTTTCGATAGTCAGGTTTGATGAGAGGGATATTGTCAGGCATAAGCTGGTAAGGCATATAGTAAGAGCTTATGAGAAGGATGAAAATGATGCCGTAACAAATGGAAACTAATATTTTGGGAAAAAATATCTGAGAATAAAACAAGACTTGAATGGAAAAGACACTTATGCGTTCTGATTTCCGGTTCCCGGGACAAAAGGGGGTGTATCATGGCAAGGTTCGCGATGTTTACAACATAGAAGACAGGTTTCTTTTAATGGTAGTAAGCGACAGGATTTCTGCCTTTGACGTTGTACTCCCGAAGGGAATTCCCTACAAAGGACAGGTCCTTAATCAGATAGCCTGCAAATTCCTTGATGCAACCAGCGATCTGGTACCTAACTGGAAGATAGCCACTCCTGATCCGTCGGTTACAATAGGGCATATATGCAAACCCTACCCGGTAGAAATGATTGTAAGGGCTTACCTGACAGGTACCCTCTGGAGATCGTATAAAAATGGTCTGAGGGAAATAAATGGAGTCAAACTTCCTGATGGGATGCGGGAACACCAGATGTTGGACAAGCCAATAATTACTCCGACCACAAAGGCGGAACAGGGGATGCATGATGAGGATATATCTTCTGATGAAATCATCGAAAAGGGACTGGTCCCGGAAAATGAATACCGGCTCATTGAAAAATATGCGATGGATATTTTCATGAGGGGCTCGGAAATAGCAAAACAGCATGGTCTGATTCTTGTAGATACCAAATATGAATTTGGAAACAAGGATGGAGTAGTAATGCTTATTGATGAAATAAACACTCCCGATTCTTCACGTTACTTTTACTCGGCGGGCTACAGGGAGCGGTTTGACGAGGGTCTTCCCCAGAAGCAGCTTTCAAAGGAATTTGTGAGGGAATGGCTTATGGAGAATGGCTTCCAGGGGAAGAAGGGACAGCAGGTCCCGGATATGTCTGATGAATTTGTTTCAATGATCTCAGAGCGCTATATCGAGCTTTATGAGAACATTACCGGTGAAAATTTTGTCAGGCACGATATTTCAGATATCAGGAACAGGATAGAAACCAACTGCCTGAGTTTTCTGGAGACATATTGAAAATGATGATGAATAGTTTGAAAACATACAGATCAATAACGGTTTCCCTGGTTTTTCTGCTTTTATTTGCAGGTGCTGCCTTTGCCCAGGTTAAGGTTGACAGGTCGGGTGACAGGGTTGTCATCGCCGGAACAGCCTATTACATTCATACCGTGAAAAAAGGCGAGACTGTATATTCACTTTCAAGAGCATACGGCATAAGCACTCAGGATCTTCTCAGGGAGAATCCCGCTGCAGGTGAAGGTCTGAAAGAGGGGCAAAGCATAAGGATCCCGGAAAGGCTTGTTGATACCGCTCAATCGTCGGTTGCTCCGGAAACTCCCCGGCAGCCCGTAAATGAGAATCTCTATATCTATCATAAGCTTCAGGCTGGGGAGACAGTTTACCGCTTATCCAAAATTTACAATGTTTCCGAAAGTGACATTGTAAAGAGCAATCCGGGGATTGACATTAGCAAACTTCCGCTGGGTCATGAGATAGCTATTCCCAGGCAGAAGCCTCTGACAGGGAAAGCCGTGTCAGGTTACCAGGCGACTCAGCCTGTTTCTCAAAGGACTGAAACCAGTCAGGAAGGAACCCGGACGGCAAAACCTTCGGTTGCTTCTCAGAAGGAGAGGCCGTATTACCATAAAGTGATCAGGGGCGAAACTTTATCGTCAATAGCCAGGAGATACGGCGTGGGCCTTCGCGACCTTCGTAAGGTGAACAGCGACATACGCTTCCCTCAGGTAGGAGATTCACTAAGGATTCCGGGACTGAAGACAACTGTACCTGAGGTTGTCCCTGATATTATTCAGACTGATACGGTAATCACAACCGGGCAGACAATTGCCGATACCCTGGCCTTACCATCAGAACTGACAACTGTCGCCGACCTCAGAGGATCATACAACGTGGCTGTTATGCTTCCATTTTATCTCTGGGAAAACTCGAGACGGACCGAGATCGACTCATCGAAGGTGGTTGGCGGCAAAAGAATCTACAGGGAGATTAACCGGCCTGCTGACTGGATCTATCCACGAAGCCTTGGCTTTGTTGAGATGTATCAGGGAATCCTTCTGGCAGCCGATACTTTAAGATCACTCGGTCTGGATATCAATATTCAGGCTTTTGACGTCAGGAGCGATACCATGGAGGCAGTAAGGCTTATCAATTCCGGCAGGCTCAGGAATATGGATCTGATCATTGGTCCGGTTTATTCGGATAATCTGGCTGTAGTTGCCTCTTACGCAGGAAAGATGGGAATTCCGGTGGTTTCCCCGGTTCAGCTCGAAAAAAACTCGGTTCTGAGCAACAACCCTTTCCTGTTTCTCTCAACTTCTTCCCTGGAGGTAGCTCAGCAAAGCATGGCAGTCAGAATGAAGGATTTTGCCGGTTCCAATTTTGTGATCATCCACTCCGGTTCGGAAGAGGAAGCAAGAGGTGCAGAAAGAATAAGGCGCCTGATTGTCGACAATGTCAGTCAAAGGATTGATCCCTCTGAAATCAGAATAAGGGACATAGTCTTTTACAGCCGTTCGATATATGGAAATGATTCCATCAACCGTCTTGCACATTCCTTGTCGGACAAGAACGGCAACGTAGTAATTATTGCATCGGAAGAGCCGCCTGTAATGAGCGAGACAATCACAAATATCCATGCTCTCTCACGAAAGTACCCAATGGATGTTTTCGGGTATCCCGGAATGAGATATCTTGATAATCTGGATCACAAGATATGCTTCGATCTGGGATTGATGATCTATTCACATTACTGGATTGATTATTCACAGAAAGACGTTATCCGTTTCAACAAGGTATTCAGGGAAAAGTTTCTGACTGAGCCTCCGGAAATAAGCTATGCATGGCAGGGCTATGATGTTCTCTACTATTTTCTCTCCGGTATGGCTATTCATGGAAAGGACTCCTTCCTGTCTCATCCACAGATTCATAATCCCGATCTGCTTCATTCCGAATTTGATTTCAGGAGACGGAATCCGGGAGATGGATTTGAAAATCAAAAGTTGTATCTGATAAGATATTCGAAGAATTACGAGCTTGAACTTGTAGGGGCTGATAATCAACACGTTGTTAGTTCTGATTAGCTTGGTTTCCTGAATCCTGACACAGATCCAAACCGCTTATGTTAATAAAAATTAACAAACGGGAATAATGTTGTCCTTTTAATTGTCTATAAGAAGTATGATCATGGAATCGTACAGGCAGAAGAGTGATGCTGAACTGGTTAAATTCTCGCTGGAGGGGGATAAACAGGCTTTCGGGGAGATTGTAAACAGGTATCAGGGGATGGTTGCAAGGACGGTAAAGGGTATGCTTGGCGATTCAGTGTTCTCTGAAGACATTGGACAGGATGTTTTTATAAAGCTGTACTATTCTCTTTCAGATTTCAGGGGTGAGGCAAAGCTTTCGACCTACATTCAGAAGATAGCTGTCAACTTAACCCTCAATGAGATAAAAAGACGAAAAAGGTTCTTTTCTACGTTCTCCCAAAAGGGCAACAACGAGATGTATGAGTTTGAGGTTGCCGATTACGATACTGAAGAGAAAAAGGAGGCAAGGGAACTGGTTGGCAAGGCTCTGATGAGTCTCGATCCAAAATTCAGGGTTATTGTAACTATGAGGATGCTGCAGGGTTACTCAACCAAGGAGACAGCTGAAATTCTGGATCTGCCGCTTGGGACGGTTCTTTCCAGGCTGTCGAGGGCTCAGGAACAGATGAAGGAAATATTGGGAAAATTGTAATTGTTATGAGAATATCAGAATTGAAATTGTTGATAATCAGATCGCTCGACATTGACGGCGATCCTGAAAAAGGTTTGCGTGGACTTGAGGAAGCAGGAGTTGACTACAGGTTCAGCGACGGATTCCGCGATAAGGTTCTCGGACGAATTGCTTCGGCCGGTAATACGGTTGTCAGGGAAATGGAATCTGTCCGTAACCTGAATAATGTATTTTCCCGCATTGCCCTGACAGGGGTGGCAGCAATCGTGATATTGCTGATCTCAATATTTATGGTGCAGGGAAGCCTCAGTCTGGATTCATTCCTTGGCCTTGGAAACAGTTACGATGAAAGTCTCGTATATCTTCTTACAGGTAACTGAAGAGTCATGAAAAAACGTCAGATCATTTTTGCAGTAATAATCCTTCTGATAGGTGTTGTTATCGGAATGTTGACATCGGCACAGCTCAGGCTGACCAGGTTGAAGCCGGTACGGATGTATTTCTCTGAAGAGCGGTTCAGGGAAGGCTTTTACAGGACCATTCAGCCCGATGAGGAGCAGAAGGCCAAGATTGAACTTATTCTCGACAAATATGCGAAGATAAACAGTGAAACCCAGAGCCGGTTCAGGAAGGAATTTGATTCCAATGTAAAGGCTATGAGAAAGGAGCTCGATTCAAATCTTACAAAGGAGCAGCTTGCCCGCTTAAAGGAAATGGATGAGAAGCGTCAGGAAATGATGAAGCAGGAAAGGTTGAGAAGGGAAAACGATACCTCCCGGTTCCGCAGCGACAGGCCTTATCCAGGCAGGAGGCAGGGAGATGGTCCTCCTCCGCCATATCCCGGGACCCGGGACAGCGCCGGTTATCCTACAGAAAACAACAGGTAGTCAAGCAATATTGGAAGATCCTCCGGATTAACTCCAAGCGAGAGCAGAAGAGGCCGGTCTTCTTCAAAAACATTCATGAATTCTTCTTTGGAAATCTGACCGCTGTTGATACCAAGCCGGTATAAATCAACAGCATCTTTCCTTCGTCCCTGACACAGGGCAAGATGCCCCCTGTTTATGTAATCATGGGCGCTCAGTTTGCCTGAAGATAACCTTTCATAGTATTTTTCCGAATCTGCGAAGCGTCCCAGTGCAAAGTAACAGAATGCGATAGGGCGTAGTATCTTAAGGTTTCCCGGGTCCTTGTATTCTACCCTGAAATAATACTTAAGTGCAGTCTCATAGTCGCGGAGATCGAGGTAACAATGACCGGTCATTATTGCTGTGTGCATATCGTCAGGGTCCATTACTCCTGCCTGAAGATAATGGTCGAGCGCTTCCTCTTTTCTTCCGAGGCGTCGGAGGCAAAGGCCTATCTTTTTGAGTGTCCAGGCTTTTCTTTCCATCAACTCGGCTCTCTGGTAAAATTTCAGGGCTTCCTCATAGTTCTCCTCCTGCTGAAGGCAGAAGGCAGTCTTCTCATATAGCTGTGAGTTGTCGGGATCCGACTTCGTTAACCTGAGGAAAATGTCAAGTGCATCGGAATAGTAATTCTTACTGAAGAAATACTCCGCCAGACCGCTTTCGGCTTCGCGTGAAGGACATGCAATCCTGAAAAACTCGGAGTTGTAGATATCCAGTTTACCGGAGAACAGGTCTTCGAATTCCTTCCTGTAAGGGGAGAGTTTGAAGAATCTGTAAATATCCTGAAGATACTGAGTTACATTAATCCTGAATATTTTATAAGGATCCGTTCCCTCTTCCTCCCCTCCGAGCTGTCTCAGGCCGTCGAGTTCCATCCTGAATACCTTGAGCATCATGGTTTTTTGCGACGAAGGAAGATATTTCAGGTTCAGCAACAGTGAATACTTGTCTGAATTGCATATAAAAGGCGTTTTATCGAGCGCTTCGGCAAGTTCGTTAGTCCCCGGGCCCAGAATCTCATCATGGAAGATCTCATTTATGATCTCATGATCGGGATGGAAGGGGACAAACCAGTTATGAAAAACCTTGAAGAAGTCAAAATGCTTCAGGTTGGCAAATGCCGACATATAGACATCAGCACCTTCCATCTGCAGATTTGTAAGTTCTTCCATGGTTTTGAATATCTCTTCGGAGCCGCTGAACACCTCCGACCAGTCGGGATTCTTTTCCCCGTATTTGTCCTTCGGAAGAATATCTTCCAGATCGAGCTTCTCCTCAATTCTTGGTTTCAGGCTGGCTACCCTGGGGAGAATCTCATCATGAAGCTTTTTACTGAGTTTTTCAGTCTCTCTCGACCTGATTGTCTGAAGTACAATTATTCTGCAATGTTCGCTGAAGTTTCTGGTATTGCTCAGGCTTTTTATGCTCTCAACGATTTCAGGATAAAGCAGGATTCGTGAGTTGTAGTAATGAAGGTTGAGAATAAGTCCGGTAAGAGCTCTTTCAGTTACCTGGGGTGTTCCGGCTTCATAGAACCGGATCAGGTTCATAAGCTTATTTGTCTGGAATGTTCTTAAGGAGCTGAGTGTCATGGCGCTTACGAACAGACTCGATTCATGCCATCTGAATTTCCCTGATTTTAAAATGATGTCTGTCAGGCTCTCCTCAGCATCGCCATAATAGTCAGTCAGCCATAAGTGGTTGAATATTTTTCTTATAAGCTCCCTGTGCTTGACAGAAAGCTCCGATTCGGGGTCGGGGCTTATTTCTGCAGTCAGTTTAAGCCATTCGTCAAGTTCCTGTTTGAACATCAGGTCATCAACAGTTTCAACAAGCGTTTTCCCGGATAGTTTCTGCTCCTTCATTGTTTGTTGCATAACCCAGTAGGTATGCCAGCCGGAATAATGTGACAATATGTCCTGTCTCAACCGGTCGGCCAGTCTGAGTATTGACTGGATCAGCCTGAGGTATATTTTGCTTCTTTCCGGATCATTTATTCCCTCTATGGTATAAGTAACCATATTCCTGTATGTCATGACGATGTTGTTATATTCGTCACGAAGTTCGCCGAGTGAGGATATGAGTGTCATATCCTGCAGAATATCAAGGCTCTGCTTGATTTTTCTTTCGGATACAAGTTTGCAGATAAGTTTATGCTGCAATATGACTTTTGTAGTGTTCACAACCTGTGGAATTTTCTCGTTTTACGACTGTCTGCCTGGCTGTCGTGCCATACATGATTACTGCAACAATCAGACCGTTGCCCGTTCAGATATCAAAAAGCAGGGTACAAGGCAGTATTCATGACAATATTTCTGTTTGCATGGTGAAAGGAAAGGTCAGAAGTTGAATCCGATGCTAATGAATCCCTTGAGCTCGCTTAACCAGCGGTCTGAACTGCTGAATCCATGCATCAGCCCAATGCGTGACGGACCTATTACCGACATGTATCCCAGGCCGACCCCATAACCTCCCAGGACTGAGTAGTCTTCTTCGCTGTGAGGTTCCCTGGCGACGGCAAAGGAAGTAAGAAAATTTATGTGGAGGTCATTATGTATTTCCCAGTCTGTATCAAACCTAAGTCCGGCAAACTGGCTGACCTGGATCTCTCCCGGATTAAAGCCTGTGAGCGGAATTGATTTCGCAAAAGGGCTTTCAATGCCGCCGACATAGTAAAGAGTATGAGGAGAAGCCGTCGAATCGCGGGTGTAGGTAAGCATAGCGTCAAGGCCGATGGTGAATGTAATTTTTTTCCCTGATGAAATATACTGTTTGATACTTCCTCCTGCTGTCCACAGGCGACCGAACATAAATCCGGACGGTTGCTCAGCAGTATACTTGTTTTTAATATTGTCCCTTACTGTTTTAGCAGAGAGCAGTTTTGAAACGCCCAGGGAAAGCTGGAAGACGGTTCCGCTGTTCGGAAAGTGCTTTGTGTCGACAGTATTAAGCTGGTTCTGGAATCCTCCATTGATTGAATTGAATGTTATCCTTTTAAGACCTTCATCAGAAATAAAGTCAGGGTAGTAACTTGAATTCTCGAGGTTCAGGGAGAGGCTCATAAAATGATTTAAGCCCGATCTCTTGTTTATTCCTAAGCCACCGTTTGTGGTTCGCATAGTGTACTCTCCCGTTTCGTCGAGAAGTGTCATAACCGGTATCACTGTTTTGTCCGTGTAAAATGATCCGCTAAGTCCAAAAGCCTGGTTTCTGTCTATGAATTTTGTAGGGTTTAGTCTGAAGCGGTAATACTTACCGATAAAGGCATCCATATCAATAAGTGATCTGGTGCCGAGAATATTTTTGGCCGACAGGTTCAGCAATATGCCTGCCATCAGGTTGTCGTCGTAATGAATCGATCCATAAAGCATTGATTGCGGCTTTTCCTGACATTCGATTACAAGCTTTAATGAATCATTTTCCGGAACCACTCTGTATTTAACCTTTTCAAACCATGACCTTCCATAAAGGAGATCTATCCTTTCGTCGATAATGTTGCTGGTAATGATCTGGCCCGGGTAGATATCGAGCACTCCAAGTATCTGGTTATCGGGGATCAGTTCGTTTCCGGTTACCTCGACTTTGTCAAATTCATGCTCGGTCCGGTTCAGCAGTGATTTCACCGGCTTTTGTGTTCCAAGGCTGTTCAGGGAGTCGGCGAGCCGCCTGAACTTTTCCCTGAAAGGCAGGGCTGCAAGATAGCCTCTCTGGATAATGGAATCGGAGTTTGTAAATACAGTTGATGAAAAATCCCTTACATCCGGTTCGATAAGTATGTCGATCAGCTTCTTTTGATTGGCATAATCGTTGATGGAATTAAAAAAGCTAAGTTGTTTAATTACACCTGTCACCGATTCCAGTTCCTGTTCAGTATAACGATGAAAACCTGTATATGAGCCGATCACAATATCTGCGCCCATTTCTCTCAGTTCCGTCACTGCAATATTTCTTACGAACCCGCCGTCGATAAGTACGGCAGAATCGATTTTCAACGGGGTGAATATAGATGGAACAGCCATGCTTGCCCTGACTGCATCTGCCAGATAACCGCTTTTAAGCACTACTTTGCCTGTCGACATCAGGTCGGTCCCTATGCAGAGGAAGGGAATGGGAAGTTTTGAGAAATCATTTATGTCAGCAGCCGGCCATGTGAAATGGCTGAGTGTTTTCTCAATCTGCTGTCCGTTTATCAGACCGGAAGGAAGTTTTACCTTTCTTGACAGGATCGGAAGGGCCAGGATGCTGTTGTTGAAGTACTTTTTTTCAGTAAAGATTACCTTGTTTTCGGGAAGATTGTTTGATAAGATCAGGTTCCAGTCGGCATTCCGGAAAAGAGTCTGCATAGTATCAGCGCTGTAGCCAATTGAATAAAGGGAGCCTACAATGCTGCCCATACTCACTCCGGTAATGTAATCAGGTCTAAGTCCGGCTTCTTCCATAACTTTCAGCACTCCCACGTGTGCCATTCCGAGCGCTCCGCCTCCGCTGAGTGCAAGACCCAGCCTGGGTCTTTCACCCGGGGCCTTCTGGCCTGAAACGGAATGGCCGGCGCATAACAGAATGATGATCAAAAACATTATCGGGGCCCTTATGCCGGACAAGTAAGAATCAATAGGTTTCATTTTCTCAAATATTGCTGCATTGCCCTTTGCAGGCAATATAACGTCAAGAGTAGGCAAGATACTAATTTTGCGTAATTTTACCGCGTGAATAATCCGGGTAAAACAGTAAATAAATTTCTTCCCACCACGGTAAAGGAGATCGAATCGCTGGGTTGGGATCAACCTGATGTAATTATTTTCAGCGGGGATGCGTATGTTGATCATCCATCTTTTGGCGCTGCGGTTATAGGCAGGGTAATTGAATCGGAAGGTTTCAGGGTTGCGCTGGTACCACAACCTAACTGGAGGGATGATCTGCGCGATTTCCGTAAGCTGGGCAGGCCGAAATTTTTCTTTGGAGTAAGTGCCGGTAATATGGATTCGATGGTTAACCACTACACGGCGGCCCGGCGTCTTCGTTCCGACGATGCTTACACACCGGGTGGTAAAGCCGGATTCAGGCCCGATTACCCTACAATTGTTTACACCAGGATACTGAAGAAGCTTTATCCCGATGTGCCGGTTGTGGCAGGGGGAATTGAAGCTTCGATGCGGCGACTGGCTCATTATGACTACTGGCACGACAGGGTAGATCCGTCAATTCTCCTTGAAAGCGGGGCTGATATGATTATTTACGGAATGGGAGAACAGCCGGTAAGGGAACTGGTAAGGCTTCTTGTAAAAGGAGTTCCGTTTGCTTCGCTTACTACCCTTCCGCAGACTGTTGTTGCTCTTGACAGGAAGACTCCGCTTCCCCTGAACCATAAATGGAAGGATATTGTACTTGCTCCTTATGAGAAATCGAGGACTGATAAAAAAGTATTTGCATCCAATTTTGTTCTTTTCGAGAAAGAATCCCACAAGATAGCGGCGTCGAGGCTGATAGAGCCCTCGGGAGAATTCAATGTAATTGTTAATCCTCCGTTTCCTCCGATGGATGAAGCTGAGGCTGACCTTACCTATGACCTTCCCTATACATATATGCCCCATCCCAGGTACAGGGACAAAGGTGAAATTCCTGCCTATGAGATGATAAAGTTCTCGGTGAACATTCACAGAGGCTGTTTTGGAGGCTGCAGTTTCTGCGCCATAGCTGCGCATCAGGGAAAACAGATTGTGAAACGGTCCGAAAGGTCGGTCCTTGAAGAAATTGAAAAGCTGAAAGGGATGTCTGGTTTCAAGGGATATTTTTCGGACCTGGGAGGTCCTTCTGCAAATATGTACAACATGAGGGGCAGGGACAGGGGAATATGTCTGAAATGTTCTCGTCCTTCCTGTATCTGGCCCGGGGTTTGTGCCAATCTTGATACCGATCATACAGCGCTGACGGATTTATACCGGAAAGTGAACAGGCTGCCGGGGGTGAAGAAAGCATTTATAGGGAGCGGAGTAAGGTATGATCTTCTGTTTCCGGAATGGAATCCTGATGCAGGAAGAGGGGAGAGGGAGTACCTCGAGGAGCTCGTTAAGAATCATGTCTCGGGCAGACTCAAGGTGGCGCCCGAGCACACTTCTCCGCATGTTCTTGCCCTTATGAGGAAAGTGCCGTTCAGCCTGTTCAGGAAGCTCAGGGAACAGTTCATTAAGATCACGGCAAGAGAAGGACTTAAATATGAGATTGTACCTTATTTCATTTCCTCCCATCCCGGGTCGTCTGAAGCAGATATGGAAGGACTGGCAGGGGAGGTCAGGAGCCTGGGGATAAAGCCGGAGCAGGTTCAGGATTTTACCCCTACGCCTATGACACTTTCCACGGCAATATACTGGTGCGGTTTTGATCCATACACAGGGAAGAAGGTGTATGTGGCCAGGGATCTGAATGAAAAGCGCAGACAAAAGGAATATTTCTTCTGGTACCGGCCGGGGGGAAGGAAAAAAGCCGGAACATGAAGTCCCGGCTTTGTTCAACCATTTAAACAATAATGGAATAAGCTATTCGTACTCCTTGAGTATTTTCTTTACATCATCGGGAGCAACCCTTCCATAGGTTTTGTCGCCAACCAGCACAACCGGCGCCAGTCCGCATGCTCCGACGCATCTCAGGCTCGACAGTGAGAATTTCCCATCCTTTGTGGTCTGGCCAACCTGGAGGCTGAGTTCTTTCTTGAACTCGTCAAGGACCTTCTCGGCGCCTCTTACATAACAGGCAGTACCCATGCAGATGCTGATGGGATGTTTCCCTTTCGGAGTCATTGTGAAGAATGAGTAGAAAGTGACTACACCGTAGATTTTTGCAACAGGGATGCCTGTTTCCGCAGATATTACTTCCTGGATTTCTGCAGGGAGGTACCCGAAGTGTTCCTGGCAGCCATGAAGTATATTTATCAGTTCCTGGGGATCTCTGTTGAAGGAAGCGCAAATCTCCTTTATTTTATTGACATCTTCCTGTCTTAATTCTATTTTTATACTTGACATAACATTGAATTTTAAAGGACCTTACAGGTTCTGTTCTACTGTTTGACGATAATTTTCTTTTTCTTGTCGAAATAGCTTGTGTGAAGAAGGTGGTGAGCCTTTTCGCTGTTGGGCTTGCCCAGGAATTCTTCATAAAGCTTGGTGATGAAGGGATTCTCGTGCGATTTTCTGATCGGCTTGTTGGCATCTTCCCTGTATATTGCAGCAGCCCTGGCCTTGAGTATTTCCGATTTGCCATGGTGAAGAGGTTGTCCTCCTCCTCCGATGCAACCGCCGGGGCAGGCCATTACTTCAATAGCATGGAACTGCGATTTGCCTTCCCTGACTTCGTTCAGAAGCTTTCTGGCATTTCCGAGACCGTGTGCAATTCCTATGTTAAGTGGAAGTCCGTCGAAATCGATGGTTGCCGAGCGGACGCCTTCAAGACCTCTGAGTTCGTTGAAATCGATCTTTTCGAGTTTCTTTCCGGTATAGAGCTCATATGCGGTTCTGCAGGCAGCTTCAATAACACCTCCTGTTGCACCGAATATCACGCCGGCTCCGGTAGATTCACCGAGGGGATCATCAAATTCACCATCTTCAAGGCTTTTGAAATCAATATTTGCCTGTTTGATGAAATTGGCGAGTTCCCTTGTTGAAATGGAAAAGTCGACATCCCTGTTTCCGTCGACGGAGAATTCTTCTCTCTGGCATTCGTATTTCTTTGCAAGGCAGGGCATTATTGAGACCACGACCATGTCTTTACGGTCGACCTTGATCTTCTCGGCGAAATATGTTTTTGCGATGGCACCGAACATCTGCTGCGGTGATTTTGATGTTGAAGGAACATCTTTCAGGTCGGGGAAATATTCTTCAAAAAAGTTAACCCAGCCAGGGCAGCATGACGTCAGTATAGGTATCCTTGCTGTGCGGTCACCATTGAGATGCCTTGTCAGCCTTCCGAGAAGTTCAGTTCCTTCTTCCATTATCGTAAGGTCGGCGCTGAAGTCTGTATCGAACACATAGTCGAATCCGAGGGCTCTGAGCGCTGAGACCAGTTTTCCTGTAACAAGAGTCCCCGGTTCCATCCCGAAAGCTTCTCCGAGGGCAGCGCGGACTGCCGGAGCAGTCTGGACCACCACTGTTTTTGTGGGATCGGCGAGGGCTCTGAGAACATCAGGGGTATTGTCGACCTCGGTGAGGGCTCCTGTAGGGCACACTGCAACGCACTGGCCGCAGTAGGTGCATGTTGAGTGTTCAAGGTTCTGCTCGAATGCAGGAGCGACAGCAGCCATAAATCCCCTGTTGACAGCAGATAGAGCTCCGACGGTCTGAATATCGTTGCACATGGTTTCGCATCTGCGGCACATAATGCATTTATTCAGGTCTCTTTTGATCGAAGGAGATGTGTCGGGTTTATATGTTGACATTTCTGCATATTCCTGACCGGGAATTTCCCTGATACCAAGTCTGTTGGCCATGTCCTGGAGTTCGCAGTTGCCTGATTTTGCACAGACGAGGCAATCCTTGGGATGGTCGGACAGGATGAATTCCATCACAGTACGGCGGGCGTTTAGTACTCTGGTTGTATGAGTTTTGACCACCATGCCGTTTTCGCATTTCGTAGAACAGGCAGGAGCCAGATTACGTCTTTTCTCAACTTCGACAACGCAAATCCTGCATCCTCCCGGCTTATTCTCGATATTCATGTCGTGAAGATCAAGATAGCACAGGGTGGGAATTTCAATTCCCATCTGCCGTGCAGCCTTCAAGATTGTAGTACCTTTTTCTACTTCAATCTCCTTGTTATCTATATTTAGCTTTATTGTTTCCATTAATTTACCGGTTATCTGATAATTATTGCATCAAACTTACATTTCTCCTTGCATGCGCCGCATTTTATGCAGACATCAGGATTGATCTGATGGACTTCCTTGCGTTGTCCGGATATTGCGTTTACCGGGCACACTCTTGCGCATGCAGTACAGCCGACGCAGTTCTCAGGAATGATATAATATTCCATCAGGTTTTTGCATTTTCCGGCAGGACATTTTTTGTCCTTGACATGTGCAACATATTCATCCATAAAGTTGTCGAGAGTGGAGAGCACAGGGTTGGGAGATGTCTGGCCAAGCCCGCACAATGCGCTGTCCTTGATGACAAGGCTCATGTTCCTGAGTCTGTTGAGATCATCCATGGTTCCTTTTCCGTCGGTGATCTGATTCAGGAGTTCGTGAAGCCTTTTGTTACCGATTCTGCAAGGAGCACATTTTCCGCATGATTCCTCCACTGTGAATTCAAGGAAGAATTTTGCCACGGAGACCATGCAGTTATCCTCGTCCATAACTATCATTCCTCCCGATCCCATCATTGAACCGGCTGCAACGAGGTTGTCGAAATCAATTGGAGTGTCGAGATGTTTTTCTGTAAGGCATCCGCCTGAAGGCCCTCCGGTTTGAACGGCTTTGAATTTTTTGCCGTCTCTGATTCCGCCTCCGATTTCGAAAATGATCTCTCTGAGGGTGGTTCCCATCGGTACCTCAATCAGTCCGACGTTGTTTATCTTTCCTGCAAGGGCAAACACCTTGGTTCCCTTTGATTTCTCTGTGCCGATCTTATTGTACCAGTTTGCTCCCTTGAGTATTATAATAGGAATGGCAGCCAGGGTTTCGACGTTGTTTACATTCGAAGGTTTTCCTTTGAATCCCGATTCAGCAGGGAAGGGAGGCTTGATCGTGGGTTCTCCCCTGAGTCCCTCCATTGAATGGATAAGAGCTGTTTCTTCACCGCATACAAACGCACCGGCACCGTAGCGCAGATCGACATCGAAACTGAAGTCTGAACCGAAGATTTTCTTTCCAAGCAATCCATACTCCCTGGCCTGGGCTATAGCGACCTTGAGCCTGTGAACAGCCAGGGGATATTCAGCCCTTATGTAGATGAGTCCGTGAGCAGCGCCTATTGCGTAACCGCAGATAGCCATTGCTTCAAGGACAGAATGCGGGTCTCCTTCAAGCACCGAACGGTCCATGAATGCTCCCGGGTCGCCTTCATCGGCGTTGCAGACAACATATTTCTCGTCGGATTTGTTCTTACTGGCTATTTCCCATTTAAGTCCGGTCGGGAATCCTGCACCTCCGCGTCCTCTCTGCCCGGAATCCTTTATTTCCTGGATTACCTGCTGGGGAGTCATTTCCGATATCACCTTGCCGAGAGCCATATAACCTTCTCTGGCAATATATTCGTCGATATTTTCGGGATTGATGAATCCGCAGTTGCGAAGGACGATTCTCAGCTGTTTCTTGAAGAAACCCATGTGTTTTGAATCACCGACAGTATCCTTTGTCTCAGGATCCCTGTATAACAGTCTGGTTACCTTTCTTCCTTTTATTATATGTTCTTCCACGATGGTCTGAGCATCTTCAGGCTTTACCTGGACGTAGAAGGTGTTATCGGGCATTACCTTTACGATAGGGCCTTTTTCACAGAAGCCGAAGCAGCCGGTAAGTATTACCTGAACCTGATCGGTGAGCCCTTTAGCCTCGAGTTCGTCTCTGAGATTCCAGACGATTGCATCGCTTTGGGAGGAATGGCAGCCCGTGCCTCCGCAAACGAGAATATGCATGTTGTATCTTGACATGTTTGAACCTCCTATTCTTTTGAGTCAATGGTTTCGTAATTTACCGGGATGATACCGTCGATCAGTTCACCTTCCTTGATGTACTTTTCGATTATCAGATCGGCTCTTTTAAGATCAACATAGCCGAATACCACGGGATCTTTTCCTGGGAGTTTTATTTCAACGGTAGGTTCGGCAAAACAGTAACCCATGCAACCTGTCTGGGTAACGATGCCGGGTATATTCCTCCTGTCGAGCTGTTCCACAAAAAACTCCATTATTGGTTTTGCTCCCGAGGCAATACCACACGTAGCCATTGCTACCTTGACCTGAACATGGTTTTCGGGATCAATAGCCTTGACCCTGAGATCCAGTCCGGTCTTGATTTCTTCGCGTTTCTTCTTCAGATCCGCAAGTGACTTGATTTGTGACATGCTTCTTATTATTAAGTTAGGTACATTTGATATTTCAGTACAGATATTTTCATTAAAATTATTCAAAATATCATGTTCTGTATGTGGTTTATGATAATTAATCAGTTTAAATCAGATACTCCGATGTCTTTAAGGTTTTCGTTAATCATCTCCTTTATGTCCATCAGAAGATGGCTGTCGTTAAAATTCTTAATACCAAGATATTCTTTTGTTTCCACTGAAGAAAATCTGTAATCTCCGTTATCGGTTTTATGGCTGTAAAGGAAGCTGATTTCAGGGTTTGCCGACATGAGAATTGTCATTACTCCTGCAATATCGCCAAGAGGCTGCCTGTCGACATGACCAAGTATAAAAGTTACCTTTACCCTGGTACCCTTTCCCTCGCCGGATTCAATTGAGAGATCACCTCCGGCAAGATTAGCCTGATACTTGAAAAGGGGCAGTCCCATTCCTATTTTCCGGGTAGTCCGGGTAGTAACAAAAGGATCCGTCACCTTCGACAGCAGTTCTTCCGGCATGCCTTTCCCGTTATCGCCCACCCCTATCTCAAGAAGGTCCGTCTTCTTCGATTCTATGATATCGACGGATATCTCCGAAGCTTTTGCCCGGATTGAATTCTGTACAATATCAAGAATATTTAAGGCAAGTGTCAGCATAGTTCCTTTATTCTTCTGCCGTTAATTCCTTTAACAGCCATTTTTATTTCCCCGAATGACAGTTCTTCCATTTCGAGTAAGTTGAAAGCAGCTCCGACAGCTTCAGGATAATGTGCATCCGAATTGGTCAGCAGGGGGTAGACCTTAATTTCAGGATGGATACGTCTGAATTCTTCAGGTGTACTTCTTCTCGAAATTTCAAGAGCATCTGCATTCAGATCCGGAGGAAGAAAACCCAGCTGGCTGTAGACACTGTTCTTCAAACGGTCGATATGGGCCGGGATAAACAGGCCCCCTCGTTCATGGACAAAAGCTTCAAGTTCCCCGATTGATATTTCTGTAGCGTTTATCAGCAGTTTCTCTTCAGTGTGAATTATATCTTCCTCCTCATTTACAACAACCTGGTCGCCGAATATCAAAGGATCGTTCTTGATATCCGGTAAGTTTTTGTCGAGGTATCCCTGGAATACTTCCAGATCAT
>ERZ795055.378-NODE-378-length-44096-cov-5.195818_pt1 | contig 44096 bp, 30 predicted proteins | sample MGYA00375139_ERZ795055 | MGnify/ENA primary metagenome ERZ795055 (study PRJEB30184, sample SAMN05720283) | anaerobic digester metagenome | isolation source: active sludge of municipal wastewater-treating anaerobic digesters | place: USA | collected 2015-01-23 ... | reverse complement strand
CTGTTCGAACCGTCCCTGGATCTTCTGCCATACAGTAGACCCGTCGGGAAGAACTCTGTCAAGGGCCTGCACAAAAGCCCCCATGCGTTCAGCCATTTTGGAAAAAGGCTCATAACCCAACTCCACCGGCTCTCCTCCTTCCGCACGGTCGATCTGCTTCTTAAGCTGTTCCTGGATCCTCCGGCTCTCCGATACATAAAGATGAAAAATTCCCGGCGCCATCTCTCTTTGAAGGCGATCCGGAACACGTTCCAAAAGCGGCCCATACACCGCCTGGGCCCGACCGATCCATTCAGCCCGATGAGCAGCGACAAGCCTATTCCATGCTTCCAGCGTCTTTCCCCCGATCCGGGGCCGGCTGACCGGGGCCCGCCCCAGAACAAAAAGCCTGGGATCGATAAGGCTCAACCGGTTCATCGCCGTGGCCGGACTTCCATGCTCCTGCTTCCACCTGAAATCGATCGAATCCTTTTCCCCGGAAGGCGGAACAAGGGCGGGGGATTTAACGAACTCACTGAACGGGATCTGATACAAGAGCCCGTCCGGGGTCAGCAAAAGATGAACATCTCCGCTCGGTGAATATGTGCGCTGCTCATCAAGAAGGACGATCGTGAAATACGTTTCCTTGCCTATCGTATGCCTGACCGGCCCCACCAAAGACTTGACCGTGCCCGGAAAGATCTCCGCAGTCAAAAAATCCTCAAGATTTGCCTCCGCCGCCTGACCGGTCAGCGGATTAAAAAAGATCCTGGCGGCAACGCGGTCATCGATCGAATCGAACTTGACCGGGATCCGCGCCTGCCCGATGAATTCCAGCTCAAACTCTCCGGGGTCCGCGAGCTCATGGTCCTTCGATTCAGAAATGATCTGCCCATTTTCCCCCATCCGAAAGAACCTGTACATGCGTCCCTGATAGCCGTTTGAAAGAAGCGATACCGGCTGCATGGAATACTGAATGAACAATCCTCCTCCCAGATGGCGGATGTTTTCACTGACCGGGGCCGCGACCGTATCTGAAATCTTTTTAGGATTCAATATGAAATCCACGTCTCGAACGCTTCCGTTTTTTTTCTCGATCCCTTCAAAATATCTTGGAACAGAAGAGTCGGAATACCCGGAAAAATCTCCCTGATAAATCAGCTTTCCTGTTAATTGATCATAAACGCTGAGCTGCCAATACAGGCCGGGGTCATCTTGCAGGACCTTGGCGCCGTTCTCGATATCAGAGGGAAGGGCCTCCTGGCTGGCAACAACAAAAACACGATCACCCTCCTTGGCTGTTCCCACAAGATAGCGTGGACGCCCGCTCATCATGGGCACATCTAAATTGGCGCGGTCTAACGGATCGCGTTTAACGCCAAACACATGGACCGCAATATTGGACCAGGACTCTTCACCAATGTAATTCAGATATCCCGCTCCGTTACGCATCATGGAAATTCGTTCGCCTTGCCCGGCAGATTCTCTCATCTGTGTTTGGTCGATAGAATGATTTTTACAATCATACGCCCAGACCGTGCCCTGAAACGACTCCCCCGGGATACTCGCATCGTTCACAATAAAGAAACCTGTTTCCGAATCAGGATGTTCTATCAGCTTCGTTTTCAGGCCATTGGTTTCGATCTTGTTTTTGACCGCTCCGGTTCTGATGTCGATCACGTCCCACGACTGCCTGTCCGAGCCAAAAGGCTCCCCTATATTTAAGATCGGCGCCATTCCGTCACGCACCACCAGCGTGTTGCCGAACAAATACCTCTCCGAACTAAACCTGTAATTGACAAAAAGGTCCAGCGGAAAAAATCTATGCGCCTTTTGCTGGTCAGGGTCCACGAATTCATCACGGCTAAAACTCCGGAAGACGATCTCATCCCGCGCGGACTCGACGACAACGCCTTTCTCAAAAAAATACGCGTTCCGATGCCGGCCCAAATACTTTCCGGTCTTCTGCGGCCCCCCGGCCTCACTGGATATATAATTGATCATGTCCACAAAACTCCCGAACGTCGATTCTTTCTGCCTTGCCAATTCCTTAAGAGAAGGGTTCCTGGCTTCCCCTGCCACGGGCCTGAAGATCTTCACCGAAGGCTCCTTCAAAAATCCCTCAATGGCCGCGGCATCCGGCCCGACGGGCTGAACATCAGACGGACCCGGCCCCTCCGATCCCCCGGTCTTTTTTTGAAGCCGGCTTCTCTGTCCTCCCATTTCATAACTTGTCGTCAAATCTTCTTCTTTAGTGATCTGGATGGACAAACGTTCCAGCAGAGATGCCAGACGGATCTGCTCATCATCAGAAAGCGCTCCGTCGCGTTCTCTTTTTTCTATCAAATCTAAAACCACATCCATCCACTGTTTAGGAACAAGGATCACCGTTCCTGTTTCGATCATCGGGATCTGCGCGTCCTTAGCCCCAAGCTGCAATTGTTTCATGCTGTCTTCATTAAAATCAACGGCCATCAACGTCAGTTCGGTCTCGCGCCCGTTCACGCGCTGCGATACGGAAATGATGTCTTTGGAAACCGCCCTGGCCTGCAGACTTTTTAAGGCCGTTGCGCCGTCCTGCCAGTCAAACAGGAATTCATTCAAATACACAGCCGTCACGCCTTGCGGCAAAGCCACCTGCGAGAACTGGACATCGTCCGGGAAGAACAAATATTTCGGATCGCCTGAAAGCTTTAAGACCACCCGCCCGATCAGCTCTTTGACCCGGCCCCTCATCATCTGCAGCACCTGTTGATTGTGAGGGTTATCTCCCGCAAGTTCCTGAAGACCGTTAATTAAAGAGTTGATCAGCCGTAATTTATCGATATCCGTCATCCGGTCCTGCGTGATGCTGAGGATCTGCCTCACCACCTGTTCGATGCCGGCCGCCATCGCCTGCTGCCCGCTCTCTGAAGACGGAAAAATGATCTTGTCCCGCGCCTGCTGGACCTGCAACAACCGGCCCATTTCAAGCATCAGCCGTCCTTTAAAGATCCCCTGAGGATGGATGCCGGAAGGGACCTCGATCTCCTTAATGATCTCTCCGTTGCGAGAAAAGGCGACAACGCTGCGTTCCTCCGGCATGTCCTCATGCGCCAAAGCAAGATAATCGAGCTCATTCTGAATATGCTCCGCCGTCAGCTGCGAGGCCGCCTGTTTGTCCCCGCCTTCCGCCGGAATGAACATGCGTGATAGCGTCGCGACGTTCATGCCCTTGCCGTTGTCCACGATCCTGATCGAATGGGCGTCCAGCCCGACCCGGATATGGCGCCCTCCGAATGCGTCGCGTTCATCGCCGAAACCGAAGATCAGCCTGCGGCGGTCCCAGCCGTTGACATGGTCCTTTAGCCCATTCAATTCCAGGTCAATGCGCACATCCCTGACGAACCTGAAGCGGTCCTTGATGGACCCTGCGATCTGCTCCAGGACGCTGGACCCGTCCGGCGTTTTTTCAGCGGACAGGTCTCGCGCAGCCGAAACCTCCACCACGGTCCCCTGCTCCGCGCTTTCACCGGCCTTTGAAAAAAACTCCTGCTCCGTCATCGCAGAGACCTGCACATACCACTGCCCATGGTCGTCACGGACGATCTGAAGATGGTTTGCCGTGCCGTCCGATGTCTTCGAATACACATCAATACGGTCTCTGCCGCTTTTATCAAGCCAGCTTAAGATCTGCTTAACGCCTTTGCCGAACTGTCCGATCCAGTGATCCGAGCTTGCGCGCAACGCGTCGATACTGTTGGCGACCGCCTCCAGGACGCTCTGCGACTTGGCGTTCGCGTTTTGCCCCAGGACCGTCACGTTCAAACGGGGGTCTTTATAAGCATAACCACCGTCCGATCTGTTGATAAGGTCTACCGTTTCGGCTGAATATCCCCGCCGGGTCAACTCAAGAAGAATGCCGTTATAATAAGCGGTCCGGGACCCTGCGGAGAACACATCATCCTCCTCCATGATCCCCAAATGCCGAAGCACGGCCTCAAGCCGCTCGTCATCCAGTTCCCGGTTCGCCAGGCGCTGCTGCGCGACCAAAAAATGTTCCAGGTCCACGCCTTGAAAAATACCGTCGCTCGATCTGTATTCCGTCGCCTGCAGCCGGGACTTGACCGCCCTGGCCAGAATATCCTCATCCCCCGCGATCCCAGTGCCCGTCGATGTCCCATCACGATAAAAACGGTAATGCCCGCTCAAAATGGCCGAGTTTCCTTCAAAACGGATATCGGCAGAAGCCGCCGGAACCTCTTCAATGGCCGGCTTCAAGTTTGTGCTGGAAAACCCGATCCCTCCGGAAAAATATTTTCGCGGAATGATCTGCTGACTTAACGGGTCCTCTTCTTCCCGTATATAGTTGTAGACCCCTTTTTTAAATGACGCGACATACTGCTCGTAGATCCTTTGAGAGGCCTCTGGCTCATCATGCTCAACGCCACGCAGCTTGCCCTTGCTGCCGTAAACGCGCATCAGCATGCTTTCCCGAAGGGTATTCCGGTACCACGTCGCGAGGATCAGCGCGTAATAGATCTGCCGCAGGCGGGAAAAACTTTTTCCCGCGTTGACTTCCTGCTCAATCGCGGGAAGGATGATCTGCCGGTAAACTTCCTCCGCCTCCGCCGATATCGGATTTTTTTCCTCAACGCCGTTACTGGTCATGGCCAAATAATCCTTTTCGAGCATGACCTTGAGCCTGGCCTTGCTGATCACGGCTGTCTGCCCATGGACGGCGACCTGGGCCTTGTCCGGCATGATCCAGACCTTGTGGAAGGTTTCCAAAGGCGCGTCAGATTTTCCGAACTTTTTGGCGATCTGCGACCGGACCGTTGACCAGAACTCCTGGCCCAGTTCTTTTTCAGGATATAGCAGCGAAGCGGAAAGCTGTTTCAAAAGATAGTCCTGCGCCAGAAGGTCCCGGCCCATTTCTGTCTGCCCAAAATCCGGCGCGATGATCCGGTGTTCCTCATAAGGAGACAGGTTGACCCAAAAATCCTCTTCCGGGATCGCCAATCCTGTCAGGAAAAAACGGATCAACGCCTCCCCTTCTTCTTTCAGTGCCTCCTGAGAAATGTCCTGACTGCCGGTGTCCACAATAAAATTAAATTCAAACGGCTTTTCGATATCAAACTGCAGACCCTTTAAAAGTACCGGACTAAACGGCTGGCTGAATGAGACCATTTCCCCGATGACCGGCAAAGCCGGCATAGGTTGGGCCCAAGAACAGGTAGGATAGATCGAATAAAATACAAAATTTGCCAAAAATAAGCAAAAAAATGATTTTTTTATATACTTTTTTGTGTCGGCCATAATATAAATATATATGATGATATAAGTATTTTGCCAAAAAACATGACTGGTTTTTTTATTTGCACTTTTATTCTTTTTTGAGTAAAGTATCTGGCATGACTTTCTGGATCCTTGGATTTTTCACCCTGCTTCTTTATATTGGTTTTCAAGTTGCTCATCAAGCCAAAGACCCTTCTCAATTTTATGTGGCTGGAGCCGGAAACCCCGTTTGGCTCACCACAGCGAGTCTTTTAGCGACTATCCTGGGAAGCTCCGCGATCTTGGGCACGATCTCATTAAGTTCAAAAATAGGCTGGGCGGCGATATGGCTGATGGGTTCTGCCAGTTTGGGTCTGTTCGCCCTGGTCCCACTTTCAAAATATGTCCGCCGCCACGGCCGCTTCACGCTGCCTGAACTGTTTGAAAAATTCTTCGGCAGACAGGCCTTCATTGTCTCCTCTGCCATCATCCCGATCGCCTGGACCGGCGTCATCGCGGCTCAGGTCATCGGAGGCGGAAAGATCTTAAGCGCGGCAACCCCGTTAAGCTACCCGGCCGGATGCATCTGCTCAGGAACAGTCTTCATCGTCTACACCCTTTTAGGAGGGCAGGTCTCAATCCTTAAAACGGATTTCTGGCAGGCCATTCTGATCGTGGCGGGGCTTTCCACCGGCGCGTTCTTCGCGCTCCAGTCTTTTCCAGCCCCCATGACAAGCCTGCAGGCGCCGTCCTTTCCGTTCAACGCACAGTTTACTCCGATGGACCTGGGCGTGCTCATTATGACGTATGCCTCAATGTTTCTGGTCGGGCCGGACATTTACTCAAGGCTTTTTTGCGCTAAGGACGAACGGGCGGCGGCCCAAAGCGTTCTGTGCGCGGCGGTCCTTCTGATCCCGGTCGGGATCCTTCTGACCACGATCGGGGTCATTTCACAAGCCTTGTTTCCATCGGCAGAAATACACAATTTCCACTCATTGATCCAAACCCTGAGGCTGGTGCTGCCTCCCTGGGCCTTCGTCCTTATGATCCTGGCCCTGTTGTCGGCGGTCATGTCATCGGCGGACACGACACTCTTGACATCCGCCACGATCTTCAATGGGCTTTTCCATAATTTGACACAGCGCGAATCGGTCCGGTCAGCGCGAATCTGGATCGCCGTTTTTGGAGCAGGCTCGACCCTTATCGCCCTCTTCTTAAAAAGCATCATTGATTCGCTGCTTTTGGCCTTTTCCTGTTTTTCGGGAGCGTTCTTTGTGCCTGCTGTGGCGGGGCTGTTGGGGGCGCGTTTCTCAGAACAGCGGATCATCAAAGCCATGATCGCCGGAGGGGTCCTGGCCCTGGCCGGAAAGATCGTCTCCATCCTGTTCCATCAGAACGCCGGACATCTTTTGATCTTTTCGGCCTTTATCATGAACGCTCTGGTCCTTTTTCTGCCGGTGCCGTCAACAAAAAAACCGCTGCCGTGACCGGCCAGCGGTTTTTTCATCAAAGGGTCTTTCAAGCCTTAAATTTTCGCTTTCAGGAATTTGTCAACGCCTTCCGCGGCAAGCCGACCCTCTTTGATCGCCCAGACGACCAGGGATTGCCCGCGGCGCAGATCACCGGCGGCAAAAATACCGGGCACGCTGGTCATGAAATTCTTATCGGCTTTGACATTTCCTCGCTCATCCAGCTCCAGGCCGAGCTCTGCCACGGCCCCCTCTCGGACCGGCCCCAAAAAACCCATGGCCAAAAAGACATAATCACATTCGATTTCAAACTCGGACCCCTCAATCTCTTTCATGGGACGTCGTCCGGTCTTCGGGTCTTTTTCGCCAAATTCAAGACGGATGGCATGTAGCTTCTTCAACACTCCGTTCTCTCCGCTCAATTTCTTGGTCATCACGCAGAAATCCTGTTCAACGCCTTCTTCGTGTGAAGTGGACTTGCGTTCAACGAAGGCCCACTGCGGCCAGGGGTTGTCCGCCGCCCGCTCTTTGGGAGGACGCGGCAGGATCTCGAACTGCTTGACGCTCACCGCTCCCTGACGGTTAGAGGTCCCCACGCAGTCGGAACCCGTGTCTCCGCCGCCGATGACCACGACCTTTTTACCCTTCACATCAATGCGTTCGCCGTGGAATTTAAGGCCGCTGTTGACCCGGTTCTGCTGAGCTAAAAATTCCATGGCGAAATATACCCCTTTAAGTTCGCGTCCGGGAACATTCAAATCCCTTGGCGCTTCCGCTCCGCCGGAAAGAACAACGGCATGATGTTTCTTTTTAAGTTCGGACAGCAGAACATCTTTACCAACATGAACGCCCGTCTTGAACTCCACGCCTTCCTTTTTCATGATATCAACACGGCGGTCAATGACCCTTTTGCTTAACTTAAAATCAGGAATGCCGAAACGCAGCAATCCTCCCGGGCGTTCGTTCTTTTCATAAAGCGTGACCTTATGACCGCTCTTGTTGAGCTGATCAGCGCACGCCAGACCAGCCGGTCCGGAACCAACGACCGCCACGGTCTTGCCGGTGCGCGTCTTCGGAGGACGCGGCTTGACCCATCCTTTTTCATAAGCCCGCTCAATGATCATCAGCTCTATGTTCTTGATCGTCACCGCCGGAAAATTATACCCGAGCACGCAGGCGTTCTCGCATGGGGCGGGGCAGATCCTCCCGGTGAATTCAGGAAAATTATTCGTTTTGAATAACCGCTCAATGGCCTCTTCCCACCGGTCATGATAAACAAGATCGTTCCATTCGGGGATCAGATTGTCGACCGGACATCCGGACTGACAAAACGGGATCCCGCAGTCCATGCACCGTGCGCCCTGGGCCTGAATCTCGTCATTCTTCAGGAATTGAATGAATTCATCCCAATGCTTGAGACGGTCTTCGACCGGCTCCTTGCCAATGTCCTGACGGTCGTGTTTTAAAAATCCCTTCACTTCACCCATAATATCGTCCTCTTTCAAAAAGGGCGCTTCTTAAGCCCCTGTTTAGCTTTATTCCCATTGTGAATCGCTGACGGCCACGCCTTCTTCTTCAACGGCCAGGGCCGCTTTGCCCTGTTCAATAACGCGCCGATAGTCCCGCGGATACACTTTTACGAACTGCGGCAGGACCTCATCCCAGTGATCGAGCACGGAACGCGCGATCGAGCTGCCTGTATACTGATAATGCGACCGTATCAGCTGCAGCAGCTCCCTGGCGTCCTCGGCGGACTCTACCGGAAAGAGATCGGCCATGCCGTCATTGAAGCGGGTGCGAAAATCCCCTTCTTTGTCCCAGACATAAGCGATGCCTCCGCTCATACCCGCGCCGAAGTTGCGTCCGGTCGGGCCCAATACGACCACCCGTCCTCCGGTCATATATTCACAGCAATGGTCCCCAGCTCCTTCGACCACCGCCATGGCCCCGCTGTTACGGACACAAAACCTTTCACCGGCGACCCCTCTGAAATAGGCTTCACCGCAGATCGCTCCGTAAAGAAGGACGTTACCCACCAGGATGTTGTGTTCAGGAACGAACGCCGCGTTCTTAGGCGGATAAACGATGATCTTCCCGCCGGAGAGACCCTTGCCAAGATAATCGTTGGCGTCACCCTCCAGAGTGAACGTAACCCCCCGGGCCAAGAACGCGCCGAAGCTCTGGCCAGCCGATCCGGTAAAATGGATTTTGATCGTGTCTTCCGGAAGTCCCTGCATGCCGTACATCCGGGCGATATAAGAGCTCAGCATCGTTCCGACCGTGCGGTTGACATTGCTGATCTCGGAATCAAAGCTCACCGGGCGATGCGTCTCGATCGCCTTTTTGCAATGCTTGATCAATTCGTTATCAAGGGCCCTTTCCAGGCCGTGCTGCTGTTTCTCCCCGCAGGAGATCGCGATGTGACTGTGGACATCAGGTTTATGCAGCACATAGGTCAGATCGATCCCCTTTGTCTTCCAATGATCGATCGCTTCCTGCGTTTCCAGCATATCGACCCGTCCGATCATTTCTTTAAATGTTCGAAAACCCAATTCCGCCATGATCTCGCGAACCTCTTCGGCCACGAACATGAAATAATTGACGACATGTTCTGGTTTGCCTTCGAACTTCTTACGCAGTTGCGGGTCCTGTGTCGCGATGCCCACGGAACAGGCGTTCAAATGGCATTTGCGAAGCATCATGCATCCCATGGCGACCAGCGCAACGGTGGCAAACCCGAATTCATCGGCGCCCAGCATCGCCGTAATGACCACGTCCCGTCCCGTGCGGATCAATCCGTCCGCCTGGACCCGGATGCGGCCCCGGAGGTCGTTCATGACCAAAACCTGCTGCGCTTCAGCCAGCCCGAGCTCCATGGGCAGCCCGGCGTATTTGATCGATGTCTGAGGAGATGCCCCTGTCCCGCCTTCGCATCCGCTGATCACCACGTGATCCGCCTTCCCCTTGGAAACGCCGGCGGCAACCGTTCCGACGCCGACTTCTGAAACCAGCTTCACGCTGATATCCGCGTTGGCGTTGGCGTTCTTCAGATCATGAATAAGCTGCGCCAGGTCTTCGATCGAATAAATATCATGATGCGGCGGCGGCGAGATCAACCCCACGCCCGGCGTGGTCAACCGCGTCTTGGCGATCTCAGAACTCACCTTATGCCCGGGCAACTGCCCGCCTTCGCCGGGTTTTGCTCCCTGCGCCATCTTGATCTGGATCTGATCGGCGTTCACCAAATATTCGATCGTCACACCAAAACGGCCTTGCGCGACCTGTTTGATCCGGCTGCGCCGGAAATCGCCGTTCGGGTCACGTTTAAAACGCTCCGGATCTTCACCACCCTCGCCGGTATTGGAATATCCTCCCAGACGGTTCATCGCGATGGCCAGACACTCATGGGCCTCCCGCGAGATCGAGCCATACGACATCCCGCCGGTAGCGAACCGCTTGACGATCTCAGAGGCCGGTTCGACCTCTTCGATCGGAATGGATTTTTTCTTTTTGAATTTCAGAAGCCCACGGATCGTCGTAAGGTTCGTTTCATAATTATTCAAATACTGCGCGAACTGGCGATACGCCTCCTTATTGTTCGTCCGAACCGCATAATGAAGTCTTTCAATAGTAAAAGGATTGATCTGATGCTGCTCGTCGTTCTTGCGCCAATGATAAAACCCGCCGCTGTCCAGAACACCGGCATCCGGGCTCACCTCATCCCCGTAGACCGCTTCATGCCGCATCAGGGCCTCCTGAGCGAGGTCTTCGATCCCGATTCCTCCGATGCGAGAAACCGTCGCCGTAAAATAACGCCCGATCAACTCCTCGGACAGTCCAACCGCCTCGAAGATCTGGGCGCCGCAATAAGACTGGACCGTCGAGATCCCCATTTTAGAAATGATCTTGAAAAGCCCTTTGCGAGTGCTCTTTAAGAAGTTCTTGACCGCGTCCGCGTGGGTCATGCCTTCCGGCAAAAGCCCTCTGGCAATATGGTCCGCGATGATCTCACCGATCAAATACGGATTGATCGCGTTGCACCCATAACCGATCAAAAGGGCGAAATGATGCATTTCACGCGCTTCCCCCGTCTCAACGACCAGGCTCACCTTGGTCCGGGTCTGCCGGCGCACCAAATGCTGATGCAGCCCCGAGCAAGCCAAAAGCGCCGGGATAGGGGCGTTCTTTTTATCCATCGCGCGGTCGGACAAGATCAAAATGCTGCATCCTTCTTCGATCGCCTTATCCGCCTGGGCAAAAAGGTCTTCCAGGGCCGGTTCCAAACCTTTCTTTCCTAAAGCGGCTTCAAAGGTCATCGACAGCGTCCTGGATTGAAAATCAGGATCTTTAAGATCACGGATCTTTTCAAGTTCCCTGTTGGTCAACAGCGGCCTTTTCAAACGGATCCGCCGGGCATGCGCGTCCATCTCTTCCAAAAGGTTCGCCTCGGCCCCAAGCACGACCTGCTCGGACATAACGTTTTCCTCACGGATCGGATCAATCGGAGGATTGGTCACCTGCGCGAAAAGCTGTTTAAAATAATTATATAAAAGCTGTGACTTCTTCGAAAGGACGGCCAAAGAGGTATCAGCGCCCATCGAACCTGTGGCCTCTTCGCCATTGACGATCATCGGAAAAATGATCATTTTAAGGTCTTCAAGGGTATAGCCAAACGCCCGCTGCCGCTGCAAAAGCGTCTTTAAGTCCGGTTCATGGTACCTCTTTGGATCCGGCAGGCTTTCCAGGTCCACAATATTCTTTTTCAGCCACTCGCCGTAAGGTTTTGCGGCTGAGCACTCTTTCTTAAGCTCCGCGTCGTCTACGATACGGCCCTGCTGCGTGTCGATCAAAAAGATCTTTCCGGGGCGCAGGCGTTCTTTGGCCCTGACCTGTTCCGGCGCGACCGGAAGAACGCCGGTCTCGGAAGCCATAATGACAACATCATCGCGGGTGACCGTGATCCGTGACGGGCGAAGGCCGTTACGGTCCAAGATCGCTCCGATATAGCGCCCATCAGTAAACGCGATGGATGCCGGGCCGTCCCATGGCTCCATCAGGCACGAATGATATTCATAAAAATCCTTTTTTTCCTGGGGCATACTCTCGTGGCCGGCCCAGGCCTCGGGGACCATCATCATCAACGCGTGAGGCAGGCTCCGGCCGGACAAGACCAAAAATTCCAGGGCGTTGTCAAAAGTCGCCGAGTCACTGACGTGCGGGACCACGACCGGCAGGGCCTTTTTTAATTCTTCATCGCTGAAGACCTGAGAAACAAAATTCTTCTCCCTCGCCCGCATCCAATTGAAATTGCCTCTTAATGTGTTGATCTCGCCGTTATGCGCGATCATCCGAAATGGGTGCGCCAGCGCCCAGGTCGGAAACGTGTTGGTGCTGTAGCGTGAATGCACCATCGCCAGGCCTGTTTCAAAATCCGGGTCCGCCAGGTCCGTAAAAAAACTGTCCACCTGGTCGGCCAATAGCTGCCCTTTATAAACGATCGTCTTCGCTGACAAACTGCAAAAATAAAAAGAACGTTTTTCTCTCAAGATCGATTCTTCGATCTTGTTGAACAGACTCTTGCGGATCACATAAAGCTTCAGCTCAAACCGCTCCCGGGGGGTCTTCTCGCCCCGGCCGATAAAGATCTGCCGGAAGATCGGCATGCCGGAGCGGGCAACAGGCCCTATCTTTTCCGGGTCGATGGGAACGTCCCGCCAGCCCAGAAAAACCTGCCCCTCCTGCCGGACCGCGCGCTCGATCCACTCCTGGATCGTATTGCGAGATTCCAGATTTCGGGGAAGGAATGTCATCCCGACGCCGTAATCCCCCTCACAGGGAAGATCGATGTTCAGCTTCGCGCATTCCTTGCGGAAAAATTTATCCGGCATCTGGACCAGGATCCCGGCCCCATCGCCAGTCAGAGGATCAGAACCGGTGGCGCCGCGGTGATTGAGGTTTTCAAGGATCTTGATGCCATCTCGGACCATTTTATGCGTTTTATGTCCCTTCATATGACAAATAAAACCGACCCCGCAGCTGTCATGTTCGAAGAACGGATCATAAAGCCCTTGTTTTTCTGGATACTGATTCATAAATAACCTCTTTTAATATTCCCTGTATTTATTAGTAATCGGCAGCCGCCAATCCTTACCGAACGCCCTGGGCGTTATCTTAACACCCGGCGGAGCCTGGCGGCGTTTATATTCACTCTGATCTACAAGCCGAAGCACCCTCTGCACGGTCTGTGGCTCCTTGATATGTTTTAAGATCTGTTTAAAAGAACGGTGCCGTTCAATATAATCCATCAGGATCTCATCCAAGACATCATACGGCGGCAGCGAATCCTGGTCAGTCTGGTTGGCTTTAAGCTCCGCCGAAGGCGCGCGGTCCAGAACAGACTGAGGGATGACCTGCCCACCTTCGATAGCATTACGGTACCGGGAAAGTTCATAAACGCGAGTCTTATAGATGTCTTTAATGACCGCGAAACCGCCTGACATGTCCCCGTAAAGCGTGCAATATCCGACCGCCATTTCGCTCTTATTGCCTGTCGTTAAGACCAGCCACCCCTGTTTATTGGACAAGGCCATCAAATAATTCCCTCGAATGCGGGCCTGTAAATTTTCTTCGGCAACGCCTTCAGGCAATCCCTTAAAAACGTCTTTCAACGCCACGCGATAAGCATCAAACGTCGGATTGAGCGGGATCTCATGAAAACCGATCTTAAGATTTTCCGCAACCCGCCGGGCATCAGCGTATGTTCCAGCGCTCGTGTATTGGGATGGCATCGAAACGCCGACCACGTTTTCCCGTCCGATCGCATCCGCCGCAATACAGGCCACCAGGGACGAATCGATCCCGCCGCTTAAACCGACCACGACCTTCTTAAAACCGTTCTTAAGGACATAATCCCTCGTTCCCAGCACAAGCGCCTGGTAAATGCGCTCGATCTTTTCGCTTGCAGGGCGGACCTGAGCTGAGACCCCCGGCTTTTTTCCTTCCTTGCCGGAAAAAAGAGCGGCCACGTTCTTGTCGCGTTTCTTTTTGGAAACGACTGACGAGTCCACATCAAGCACAAGAAGGTCTTCTTCAAATAAACGGGCCGATGCCAGGACGTTCCCTTTGGGAGAATACGCGCAGCTGCCGCCGTCAAAAACGATCTCATCCTGGCCGCCCACGAGATTCACATAAAACACGAACGCCTGCGCCTCTTTTGCCCGCCGGGCCAAAAGTTTCTGGCGGATCTCAAGCTTGCCGATATCATACGGTGAGCCGGACATGTTCAGCAAGATATCCGCACCCCGCTTGGCCTGCTCGATATGCGTTCCATCATCCGGCCAAATATCCTCACAAATGCTCAGGCCAATGCGGAGCTTCCCGAATTGGAACACCGGATTGTTCTCCCCCCGCACAAAATACCTTCGGTCATCAAAGACCCCGTAATTGGGCAAATGCTGCTTATGATAAATTCCGGCTATTTTTCCGTCGCTCAAAACAGCCGCGGCATTAAAGATCCGCCCGCTGCTGTCGCGGTCGACAAAGCCGACCACGGCGTTTATTCCGCGCGAATGGCGTTTCAAAGAGCGCAAAACCTTTATATTGTCCGCAATAAAATGCGGCTTTAAAACCAAGTCTTCCGGAGGATATCCGCACAACGTCATCTCCGGAAAGACCACACAATCAACGCCCAAGCGTTTAGCACGTTCAATATTGGCGATTATTTTCTCACTATTACCTTTTAGATCGCCAACCGTTGTATTGATTTGAGCAAGCGCAATCCGCATAACCCGTGCACCCTCTCAGCGCTTTTATATTAGATTAAGTAGATTATTATATATATTTTCTGATAATTGACAAAACTTTTCTTGGCTTTCAGCAAAATTTTTCACAAGGGATTGTTTTCGGTCACGATCCTCCTTGTTTTTTCCCAAAAAATACGCGTCCGCCCAAGCCTTGACCATATCCAGCGAAACTTCCATATGGCATTGAAATCCATAGACTTTCGAACCTAACCGGAAGGCCTGATTGCGGCATTGGCTCCCTTCTAAAAGAAGCTCCGCCCCTTTAGGCAGATCAAACGTGTCGCCATGCCATTCAAAGTATTGTTCCTCCCGGTCAATGCCGAAAAACAACGGATCCTTACGGCCGGCCTCTGTTAAAACAAGCGTCCTAAACCCTATTTCTTCAACCGGCGAACGATAAACTTTTGCCCCGCAGGCCTTGGCAATAAGCTGCGCGCCAAGGCATAGGCCAAAGACCGGCACATCCTGTTCGATCAGGCCTTTTATGAATTCCGTTTCCGAACGCAAAAAAGAGAATTTCTCCTCCTCATAAACGTTCATCGGCCCCCCCAGGATCACGGCAAGTTCAATGTCATGCAGGTCCCGAGGAAGCGGTTCGCCCTGACTTAATTCAACCGTACGGCTAGAAAACCCTTTTTGGGTAAAAAAATGCCCTAGCGTGCCCGGACCTTCAATAGGAATATTTTTTAAGTAAAGGATCATTGCGCCCTCTCAAGTTTAATAAAAAAGCGCAGCACGTAAAGAAGTTGTCACGCTTTACGGCTACGCTTAAATATCTTTACGCTTTTCTTTTCAGGGGGTGGGGGTGGGCTGCTGGGAGCCCACCCCACCAAAGGGATGCATCCCACACACTACATCCCATACCTTTAAGACAAGCGCACACAATTATGCATTCGTCATAACCAAGATGTGCTGTCAAGGCTGTACAGATGCGCTCATGTGCGCCCGTACAGGATTTAATACATAAACAGCATCTCGGCGTAAGACGGCACCGGCCAGAGGTCTTTAGGAACCAAACCTTCCAGCTCGTCGATCGGCTTGCGCACGGCCTTCATGGCAGCCTTGATCTTCGCGGAATCTGCTTTGGCAACAGCCTGATCCAATTTTTCAGTCAATGCCAAGGCCTCTTCAACGAGTCCTGTAACACTTTCAAGGAGCTTCCGCTGACCGGCCGCTTTGACCTTGCTTACAGCCTCAACGGATTTGATGGATTCAGCCAGCTCTTCTTGATAGGCCACAATAACCGGAACATACATGGTCTTGACCATATCTGAGGCCAACCGTCCCTCATAATCCAAGATCGTGTTATAGGTTTCAGAATAGACTTCATAACGGCTCAACAGCTCCGTCTTGTTTAACACACTATGACGGGCAAACAGATCAATGACCTCTTTGCTCTTCATGAACGGCAAAGCTTCCGGTGTTGTCTTAAGATTGGGAAGGCCGCGTTTCTCGGCTTCCTTCACCCACTCTTCCGTATAGTTGTCACCGTTAAAAAGGATCCTCTTGTGCTTTTTGACGATCTTCTGCAAAAGCTTCTGAACAGCATCGTTAAAATCCTTTTTGCTGACCTTTTCAAGCTCATCGCAGATCTCTGCCAAAGAATCGGCAACAATGATGTTCAATATCGTGTTCGGTCCGGAAAGGCTCTGATTCGAACCTGCGGCGCGGAACTCGAACTTGGCCCCGGTAAAAGCGAACGGCGAAGTTCTGTTTCTGTCCGTCGCATCACGCGGAAGCTCCGGAAGAGAATCCACGCCGACCTTCAGCGTCCCGCCCTGCTTTGAACTCTTCGCGTCACCTTTTTCGAGCTGGTCGATAATGTCCTGCAATTGTTCTCCCAGGAAGATCGAAATGATCGCAGGAGGAGCCTCATGCGAACCCAAACGGTGATCGTTATTGGCTGACGCGACACCCGCGCGCAACGCCGGTGCCCATGTGTCAACCGCTTTGATCACGGCGCAAAGCATGACCAGGAATTTGGCATTCTCATGAGGATTGTCCCCCGGAGAAAGCCAGTTCTTGCCGTCAGGGCCGACGACGGACCAGTTGTTATGTTTACCGGAACCGTTGACGCCGGCAAAAGGCTTTTCGTGCAGCAAGCACGCCAGATTATGCTTTTCAGCGACCTTCTGCATGACTTCCATGCAAAGCATGTTGTGATCGATCGCCAGGTTCAGGCTTTCAAAGACCGGAGCGATCTCATATTGTCCCGGGGCGACCTCATTATGACGGGTCGTGACGGGGGCTCCGAGCTTCCACATTTCACGGTCCAGATCCTCCATGAACGCCATCACGCGGCTCTTGATCGCGCCGAAATAATGATCGGCCATCTGCTGATGTTTTGCCGGTGCCCGTCCGAACAGCGTGCGGCCGGTCTGCATCAGGTCAATGCGCTCCTCATAAAATCCGCGGTCGATCAGGAAATATTCCTGCTCAGCGCCGAGCGTTGTATAGGATCTTTGTTCTCCCTTAATGCCAAACAACTTCGCTAAACGGTCGATCTGCTTGTTCAAAGCCTCCATAGAACGAAGCAGCGGGGTTTTTTTGTCCAAAGCTTCCCCATGATAACCGATAAAATACGTCGGGATACACAGCGTCGCGCAATTCGGCCCCTCTTTGATAAAGGCCGGGCTCGTTGGGTCCCATCCGGTATATCCGCGCGCCTCAAAAGTCGGGCGCAAACCGCCTGATGGAAAACTTGAAGCGTCCGGCTCGCCCTGGATCAGGGCCTTGCCTGAGAACTTCATGATGGCCCCGCCTTCCCCGTCAGGAGAAATAAAGGAGTCGTGCTTTTCAGCGGTCAATCCCGTCAAGGGCTGGAACCAGTGCGTGAAATGCGTCGCCCCCTTGCTGATCGCCCAGGTCTTCATCGCATCCGCGACCTCATCGGCGATCTTCGGGTCCAGCTTACCGCCTTCCTTGATCGTCTTTTCCAGCGATTTAAATGCTTTTTCAGAAAGGTAATTGCGCATCACCTTTAAACTGAATACGTTCTCCCCATAATAATCAGGGACCTGTTGTACTTCACTCTTCATTTTTTCCTCCATTGTTCCACCCCCATGTTCTTTACCGCTTGTTCTTGTGTTTTCATTCTAGCCCTTATAAGCCCCATGCACTATATAAGAGTTAGAAAAATCCAAGCCCCTTGTAAGGGCCCCAGTCTCTTCATTTTCATCTGCGAAGGTCGTTCTTAAGGCCTTTGATCAATTCCTTCTGGGAATATATCGCGCTTTTGAACGCCATCCCGACCGCGCCCACCCCCGCGCAGCAGCCCAACATCATGACAATACGCGCAACCATAGGAACTCCTTTCATCCGGCCTAACCGATGGCCTCGTTTCCTTCTTCTCCGGTCCGGATCCTGATGCAGCGAGGAAGGTCCAGGATAAAGATCTTTCCGTCGCCGATCTTGCCGCTCCTGGCCCCTTTGATGATCGCCGCGACCGTCGGCTTGACATATTCCTCATTCACGGCGATCTCCAGCCGGATCTTTTTCAAAAGATTGATCTCCTTCACGGCCCCGCGGTAGCTTTCACTGTAACCTTTTTGCTGGCCGCAGCCCAAGACATTGGTCACGGTCATTTTATGGATCTCCGCCTCGAACAAGGCCTTCTTTACTTCCGGAAGTTTGTGCGGCTGGATCATTGCAATAATCAGTTTCATAATTTTATCCTTTCTCAAAAAGACACATGTCATTCGCTTCCTGTGTCTTGTTAATCATTTGCGAAGATCTGAAACCCTCCATAAGCCTCCATGCCGTGCTCACTGATATCAAGACCTTTGATCTCTTCTTCTTCCGTCACGCGGATGCCAACCGTGAGCTTGCAGATAAGCATGATCAAATAAGCCGCTGGAAACGCGACCGCCCCGTAGACCACAACGCCCAATAGCTGTGTCAGAAAGGAGTGGTCCGGATTCGTGCTGAAGATCCCTACCGCCAGCGTTCCCCAGATCCCGCAGAGCAAGTGAACCGACAAGGCGCCCACAGGATCATCCAGTTTCAATTTTGAATCGATAAAAATAACGGCCAAAACGACCAGGACACCGGCGATCGCCCCGATGATCACAGAAGACAGAACGGATACCGTGTCTGCCCCTGCAGTGATCCCGACCAGACCCGCAAGGCAGCCGTTTAAGACCATAGAAAGATCGGGTTTTTTCTGAACAATGTTGGAAGTAAACATCGCGGTCACCATTCCAGCGGCCGCGGCCAGGGATGTCGTCACCAACACATACGACACGGCCCCCGGGTCAGCGCTCAACACCGATCCGCCGTTAAACCCGAACCAGCCCAGCCAAAGCATAAAAACTCCGATCGTCGCCAAAGGCATGCTATGACCGGGGATCGCTTTAGAACCGGCCCCATTATATTTACCGATCCTTGGGCCCAACAGAAGAACTCCTGCCAACGCTCCCCAGCCTCCCACAGAATGCACCAGGGTCGAACCGGCAAAATCATGAAAACCCAGATCATTAAGCCAGCCGCCGCCCCATTTCCAACTGCCTACAAAAGGGTAAACCAAGCCGACAAAAAAGAGCGAGAACCATAAAAACCCTTTTAAATGCACGCGTTCTGCGACCGCGCCGGACACGATTGTCGCGGCTGTCGCGGCGAACATTCCCTGGAAAAGAAAATCTGTCCAATAGGTATAATGACCGTCCGCGTAAGCGATCAGTCCGGCCGCTCCTTCGGGAGCTGAAATTCCGAATCCGCCGAACCCGAACCATTTCCCCAAGATCCACTCCTCGCCCGGATACATCAAATTGAACCCAAGCAAAACATACGTCAGGAGCCCGATCGGAACGATCATCGCGTTCTTAAAAAGGATATTCACCGTGTTTTTGGCCCGGGTCAATCCGCTTTCAAGAGTGGCAAAACCCAAATGCATCACAAAGACCAAAAACGTCGATACCATCATCCAAATATTATTGGTCGTGAACATTGCCTCATTGGCAGCCGTCATGGCATCGTCCCCTGCCCATGACAAGACCGGCACCAGCATCAGGCACCCTGCCAGAAGGCCCAGCAGCTTTAACGATTTCATCAGCGGTCTCATGGTTGATCTCCTTTCAACATGATGTTCTCTGAAAATAAAAAAATCCTTGGCCCTGCAAAAATTGCAGGATCAAGGACCTCTTCGCCCGTTTCGGACATAAAAAAACCTCAACTTCTCCGTCGAAAAGTTGAGGGCTTCTGCGCCCGTCTAAAATTTTTTTCTAAAGACCGCAACGCCTTCAGATGTTTAAACTATACCCGAATCTTTTTTCATTGTCAAGTTTTTTTTAAAAATCATCCGTTTTCAAACCTTCCGCGCGCGTTATAATAACCTTATGGAAAAATTGAACCTTCGCACAGCCTCGCGGCAAGAGATCATCGATATCACCCCGCAGATCAAAAAATTCCTGTCCTCCCAAAAGGCCGGATCAGGGATCGTTCTTGTTTTCTCTCCCCATACCACGGCCGGTATTACGGTCAATGAGAATGCGGACCCTGATGTTAAGACCGATTTAACCGCTTTTCTCAGCACGCTTGTGCCCCAAAATCCCTCTTTTCAGCATGCGGAAGGAAACTCCGATTCCCACATTAAAGGGAGTTTAGTGAACTTTTCTCAGGCCTTTATTGTGGAAAACGGGCAAATTCAGCTTGGAACCTGGCAAAGCATCTTTTTTATGGAGTTTGACGGCCCGCGCAACCGGGAAATTTGGCTTCAGTTTACGGGAAGCACAAAATGAAAAGGCCGCCCTGTTTTACGGACGGCCTTAACATGCCAGAAACTTGTCCCGTTTAGAATTTATACTTCAACCCCACAACAAATTGCGTGTCGGTCTTTTTCTTCCCCGCGGACGGCTCCGTATTGTGGTCGATAATATATTTAACCTCCAGATCCAGGTCTTTGCTGAGAGGATTGGAAAACACCGTTTCGGATCTTGTCTGAACACCGGCGCCAGAGCTCAGCCCGGGATAAACGGTCAGGTCCTCCGAGAGGAAAGCATTCTCCAAGACTTTTTTCTTCATGAACGTATGAAGCAAAACTGTCGGATCTTCATCATCTGCCGCAGTATCAATACGATGGCGGGTGATACGGTAACCCAAACCGGCATCCACATCCCAGGTCCAGTCTTCTGTCCGAGAGAGATGATATCCCAGGCCCGTCGCAGGCGTGACCCGGTAATCAATGTCCGCGAAATAATCGTGATCTACCAGGACCTGATAAAAATTGAACCACAGATCGTCTTTTCCAAAATCATAGGAATACTTGCTCAACGCATCCCACTTCTGACCGTCCATTTTGTTGTTCGATTGCGAATAGAACGCGCTGCCTTTGAGCGTGAACGTTGATTTTTCCCATTTTTTTGCGGCCTGCGCGGAAATGCTTCCGGAACCCTTATCCGTATTTCCGCCGCTTTGGTTATACCCCGCAAATACATCCCCGGTCCATCCTTCTAAAAGGCCGCCTGCAAAAGCCGGACCGCTCACCATCAACACCGCCAGCAGACCGATACCAAACGAAAAACCCGTTTTCAAAACTTTTCGCCACTTCTTCATGTCTCCCCCTTTTTAAATGTTAACCCATCCAAAACAAACCCAACAACCCTTATCAGTATAACCACATCCTCTTGAAAAGAAAGGATTTAAATGCCTTTTAAAACCCCGCTCAGAGCCGTGTTTTCCGCCGAACCGGCAAAACCCATAAAAAGGCCTTCGTTCAAAACCAAAACGCCCTTATCCCTGTTTTTATTTTAATAAAAACCCTGGCACAATAAATAAAAAAACCGTATAATGTCTCCCATTCAAATAAAAAATTTAATAGTATTTTTTGTCATAAAAAGATTAATAGAATTCTTTTATCTCAAGACATGAACCAGCCCAATACAATCGTTGAGAAAAAACAATTATCAGATGACGTCTTTCGATTCAAAGTGCTCTCTCCTTTGATAGCCGAATCCTGCCGGCCGGGACAGTTTATAATTTTGCAAATTTCTGATAACGGGGAACGGATCCCTTTGACCATCGCCGACTCAAACGCGACACAGGGACTCATAACGCTGATCTTTCAAACAGTAGGAAAAACAACTCATCTGCTTGCTGAGCTTTCTGAAGGCGAGACCATCCTTAACCTGGTCGGCCCCCTGGGAAAACCAACCCATGTCGAAAAAGTCGGCACAGTTGTTTGTGTCGGCGGCGGGATCGGCGTCGCTCCACTATACCCGATCGCGAAAGCCATGAAAACCGCGGGAAACGAACTGATCGTGATCATCGGCGCCCGTAACCGGCAACTGATCATCCTCGAAGAAGAAATGAGGGCCATCGCCGATGAACTTATTGTGTGCACGGATGATGGCTCTTACGGCGAAAAGGCCCTGGTGACTGCTCCTCTTAAAAGGCTATGCGAAAACACAAAAAAACCGGACCTGGCGATCGCGATCGGCCCGCCCATCATGATGAAGTTCTGCGCTGAAACAACCCGTCCTTACCAAGTCCCGACCGTTGTATCGCTCAATACCATTATGATTGATGGGACAGGCATGTGCGGCGGCTGCCGCGTGACCGTGGGAGGAAAGACCCAGTTCGTTTGTGTTGACGGTCCTGAGTTTGATGGCCACCTGGTTGACTTCAACAATATGATGCAACGCTTGAAATCTTATAAACAACATGAGCATAACGCCCATGAACAGTGTCACCTCGATATCGAAATAAAAAAACAGGCTGTCGCCAAAACATAACATCCTTTTTTCAAAAATGCCCGAACAAGAATACAATCCAACATCCGTAACAATTCCTGATCCGAAACAATTAAAACCAAAAGACCGGCTGGCGATCCCTCCACAGCCCATGCCGTCTCAAGACCCTCTGGTCCGGCGAAAAAACATGAGCGAGGTCGCCCTGGGGTATTCCCCGGAACAGGCCCGTTTGGAAGCTTTACGATGCCTGCAATGCAAGACCGCTCCCTGCGTGACCGGATGCCCCGTGCAGATCGATATCCCGGGGTTCATTGCGGCCATCGCCAATGAAGATTATAAAAAAGCGATCGGGATCATCAAAACAAACAGTTTGCTTCCCGCGGTCTGCGGAAGGGTCTGCCCGCAAGAAACACAATGCCAGGCCCCCTGCACCGTTGGAAAATCATTAAAAGATGTCGACAAGGCTGTTTCGATCGGACGGCTTGAGCGTTTTGTCGCCGATTGGGAACGGAACAACGGCCTGAGCGCCGCTCCTGAGGTCAAAAAGGAAACCGGGAAAAAAGTGGCGGTGCTTGGAAGCGGCCCGGCCAGCATCACCGTTGCCGCCGATGTACGAAGAGAAGGCCATGCCGTCACGATCTTTGAGGCTTTTCATAAAACCGGCGGCGTGATGGTCTACGGGATCCCGGAATTCCGCCTGCCCAAAAAGATCGTGCAGGCTGAAATTGACGGCCTGAAATCCATGGGTGTCGAGATCAAAACGAATTTCGTGATCGGCCGCACTAGGACCCTCTCCGACCTGTTGACCAAAGACGGCTACGATGCCGTTTTTATCGGCACCGGCGCGGGCCTGCCCAAGTTCATGAACATCGAAGGGGAAGATTTAGTCGGTGTCTTTTCCGCCAATGAATATTTAACGCGCTCCAATCTCATGCGCGCTTATGATTTTGAACAGGCCCACACCCCCATTTATCCTTCCGTCAAGGTCGCGGTCTTAGGAGGCGGCAACGTCGCCATGGATGCGGCACGGACCGCGGTCCGGCTGGGGGCCAAAGAGGTCTATCTGATTTACAGGCGCACCGAAGTCGAGATGCCTGCACGCGTTGAAGAGGTCCATCACGCCAAAGAAGAAGGCGTGATCTTTCATTTTCTTGAGAATGCCAAACGGATCCTCGGCAATGAAGAGGGCCGCGTTAAAGGCATCGAGTGCCTGCGCTATGAACTCGGCGAACCCGACGAATCCGGAAGGCGCCGTCCGGTCGTGATCAAAGGAAGTGAGTTTACGATCGATGTCGATACCGTGATCGTCGCCATCGGCAACGATTCGAACCCCTTGATCAAACAAACGACCCCGCAACTGGAAACAAATAAGTGGGGCAACATCGTTGTTGATGAAAACTGTAAAACATCGCTGGAAGGTGTTTACGCTGGAGGTGATATTGTCTTGGGCGCCGCCACAGTGATCCTTGCCATGGGACAGGGACGGACCGCGGCCCACGCCATCAATCAATATTTAAGCTCGAAAAAATAATCTTTTGCGAAAGACCTTATCTTAATTCAAAATCACACATCGGAGGAAAAAATGCCAGACCCAAAAGTACAAGAGTTCATGGAAAAGATCGTGGCGAAAAATCCCGGCGAGCCTGAGTTCCACCAGGCTGTGCAGGAAGTCGCTGAATCCCTTATGCCGTTCATTGACAAAAACCCTCAATACAAAAAAGCGAAGATCCTTGAGCGCCTCGCTGAGCCGGAACGGGTGATCACCTTCCGCGTCCCATGGCTGGATGATAAAGGCGAGATCCAGATCAACCGCGGATTCCGCGTCGAAATGAACAGCGCTCTTGGTCCATACAAAGGCGGGCTTCGTTTCCACCCGACGGTCTATCTGGGAATGTTGAAATTCCTCGCTTTTGAACAGGTCTTAAAAAACAGCCTGACCACCCTTCCTATGGGCGGCGGAAAAGGCGGTTCGGATTTCGATCCTAAAGGAAAGTCAGAAAATGAAGTGATGAAGTTCTGCCAAAGTTTCATGACCGAACTTCAACGGCACATCGGCCCTGACACCGACGTCCCGGCAGGTGATATCGGTGTTGGAAAACGGGAAATCGGTTTTATGTTCGGCCAATACAAAAGGCTCCGCAACGAATTCACCGGCGTCCTGACAGGAAAAGGCCTTAGCTGGGGCGGCAGCCTTATCCGTCCTGAAGCAACAGGCTATGGTTGCGTGTATTTCACACAGGCCATGCTCGAAACACAGGGCGACTCTCTGAAAGGAAAGGTCTGCGCTGTTTCCGGATCAGGCAACGTGGCACAGTATACCGTTGAAAAGGTCAACCATTTGGGCGGGAAATGCGTCACGCTCTCTGATTCCAACGGCACGATCCATGACCCTGACGGGATCAATGAAGAAAAGCTTGCTTTTATCATGGAGCTGAAGAACGTTAAACGCGGGCGCATCAAAGAATATGCCGATAAATTCAAATGTGATTATTACGACGGAAAAAGACCGTGGCATATCAAATGCGATGTCGCTTTCCCGTCCGCAACGCAGAACGAGATCAATGAAGCCGACGCGAAACAGCTTGTCAAGAACGGCTGTATCGCCGTAGGCGAAGGCGCCAATATGCCGACAACTCCGGAAGGGGTTGAGGTCTTTCAAAAGGCGAAGATCTGCTACGGCCCCGGCAAAGCGGCCAACGCCGGCGGGGTCGCCACATCCGGCCTGGAGATGTCCCAGAACAGCCTCAGGCTGTCCTGGACCCGCGAAGAGGTGGATCGACGCCTGCATGATATCATGCTTGCTATCCACGCACAGTGCGCGAAATACGGCAAGGAAGGCAATTATATCGACTATGTCAAAGGCGCCAACATCGCGGGCTTTGTCAAAGTCGCCGATGCCATGCTGGACCAGGGTTTAGTTTAAGCCGGATCTTGATCGGTTTAAGCTTGTTTTTTCTGAAGATACGCAATACCCCCGCCGAAAAATTTTTCGGCGGGGGTTCACCAAAAACAGGTGCCCCTTATGCAACAGCACGCCCTCCCCTGCAATACCGGCCTTCCGGGCCTGGATAAAATATTAGGCGGGATCAGACTCGGTGATAATGTCGTTTTTCAGATCGACCGCATCGATGATTACATTCGCCTTGTCGAACCCTTCGCCAAAGCGGCCAACCAAAACAGCATTCCTTTGATCTATTTCCGGTTCGCGGACCATCCTCCTGTGCTTCCCGCGGGGGCCAGCGCACACATCTATGAACTTCATCCTGAAAAGGGCTTCGAAAATTTTTTGTCCGAGATCCTGACGGTCATTGAACACTTCGGCAAAGGCGCTTTTTACATCTTTGATTGCCTCTCAGAGCTCGCCGTGGATTGGTACAGCGACCGCATGCTGGGGAATTTTTTCATGATCACCTGCCCGTATCTTTTTGATTTTGACACGGTCGCTTATTTCGCCCTTTTGCGTGAGGACCATACCCCTCTTGCGACAGACGCGATCCATCGAACGGCCCAGGTCGTCCTGGACCTTTACCGGAATAAGGACATTTTCTACATCCATCCTCAAAAGGTCGAAGGGCGTCATTCCTCGACCATGTATATGCTGCACAAATGGGACCATGATGATTTTGTCCCCGTTACCAAAAGCACAACGACCGCTGAGATCCTGACATCCGTATCCCAGCCATGGCTCGATTTTTCCATCGAAAGGCGTGACGTCTGGGCTCGCAATTTCTTGAACGCGCAGGATGTCATCCGTGACGGGAGTTCCGATCCGTCACAGATCCAGAACAATAAAGCTCTTTTCTTGAGACTGTTAAGAATGGTCATAACCCGCGACCAGCGCGTGCTGGACCTTGCGGAAAAATATTTCGACTTTACCGATCTTGTGGAGATCGGCAAACGCCTGATCGGAACAGGTCTGATCGGCGGAAAATCCGTCGGCATGCTCCTGGCGCGAGCCATCGTTCGTAAAGAGGACCCGCGCTTGGCCGAGTTCCTTGAACCTCACGATTCGTTTTTCATCGGTTCCGATGTGTTCTACACCTATTTGATCACCAATAAATGCTGGTGGCCCCGCCACCTTCTCAATGTGACTGAACAGGACTGCGATTCGGCCGATGAAGTCCGCGATCTTCTGCTTAAAGGAGAGTTCCCTCAGGACATTCAGGACCAGTTCATGGAAATGATCGAATATTTCGGCCAATCCCCGATCATTGTCCGTTCTTCAAGCCTTCTGGAAGACGCCTACGGCAACGCCTTTTCCGGGAAATATGACAGCGTCTTCTGCACCAATCAAGGGACCCCCGAAGAACGCCTGGCGAATTTTATGGCCGCGGTCCGGACTGTCTACGCCAGCACGGTCAGCAAAGAAGCCCTCGCCTACCGGGCCCACTGGGACCTTTTAAAGCAGGATGAGCAGATGGCCCTTCTGGTCCAGCGTGTTTCGGGAGAGGTTTATCAGGACCAGTATTTTCCGCAGATCGCGGGAGTGGGTTTTTCCTTCAACCCGTTCGTCTGGGACCGGGAGATCGATCCAAAGGCCGGCATGCTGCGCCTTGTGTTTGGGCTGGGCACCCGGGCCGTTGACCGGGTGGAAGACGATTACACACGGATCGTGGCCTTGAACGCGCCTTTACGCAGGCCGGAAGCCACCTCGGGCGATGTCCGCAAATATGCTCAGCATAAGATCGATATCCTGGACCTGAAGACCAACGCCCTGATCACAAAGGATTTTCGCGATGTGGTAGATAATATTTCAGATGACTTCCCGATCGAGGTTTTTGCCTCCCAGGACGAAGATCTTCTGCGCCAGAAAAGGGACAATGACCGGATTTTCTGCTGGATCCTGACTTTTGAAGAGCTCTTGTCCAAAAAAGCGTTCGTTGAGGATATGCGAAAAATGATCGCCCTTCTTCAGCAGGCCTACAGTTATCCGGTGGATATAGAGTTCACGGCGAATTTTCTGGATAAAGAGAACTACCGGATCAATCTTCTTCAATGCCGCCCTTTTCAGGTCAAAGGGAATATCCTGAATGTTGACGTTCCCGAAACGATCCCGCAAGACCGGGTGATCCTGAAAACCCACGGCCCGGTGATAGGAAGCAGCCGCGCTACTACGATCGACCGGATCATTTATGTCGTCCCTGATGTTTACGGAAAGATGAAGCCCTCAGACCGGTATTCTGTGGCCAGACTGATCGGACGCCTGACCCACCTTGAGGACAGCGCTTCTTCAACGGTCATGCTCATCGGCCCCGGACGCTGGGCAACAAGCACCCCGGAACTGGGCGTTCCAGTCTCCTTCGCTGAAATTGACCGAGTTTCCATCCTTTGCGAAGTGGCGGCCATGCATGAGAACCTTATTCCCGAAGTCTCTCTCGGAACCCATTTTTTCAATGACCTTGTTGAAATGGACATGCTGTATCTGGCCGTTTACCCTCAGAGAAAAGATAATATCATTAACGACCTTGCTTTTTCCAAAGCGCGCAACATTCTGACCGACCTTCTACCCGATGCGGCCCCCTGGGCATCCGTGGTTCATGTGATCGACTCTTCCGGCACGAAACAAGAACATTCCATTCTTCTGCATGCCGATGTTCTGCAACAAAACGCTATCTGCTATTTTTCCTGACCCTTGAAAATCGGCATAAAAAATCCCATGGATCCTTCGATCCATGGGCCATGCTTTTGTCTGTGGAACGCCTTCTAAAAAGGCAAAGCCCCGTCGAGCATTTCTTTACTGTCAGGGGCTTCTGTGCCTTTTGCTACTCAGTCTACTTACTGCAACTGACTACAGCTTAACTATAGCTCTCTTTCTTTTTTCTGTCAAGAGGCCGGGCAAAAAAACTTTAAAATTTTTTTTCTTAAAAACCAACGGCCCCTTATTTGGCCATTTCTTCGATCAAAATGATCGATTCCGCGATACCCTTCATGGTCTTGCACGTATCCATGCTCTTTTTGTGGATCATGCGATAGGCCGTGCTTTCATCCAGATTGTGCAAACGCATCAAGATCCCTTTGGCCCGTTCCACCAGCTTGCGCGTTTCAAGCGCCTCTTTCGCTCTCACTGCCTCCGAAACAAGGCTTGTGTTCTCAACAGCGACGGCGGCCTGATTGGCCACCATCTGAAGAACATTGATCTCCTCTTCCGTAAAATGATGCGGTTCTTGGGTATAAACATTAATGACACCAATGACCTTGTTCTTGACGATCATGGGAACAGCCACCATCGACGTCAGGTTTTCTTTAATAGCCAGGTCACGATAAACATACCGGACCTCTTTGCGGACATCTTCCACCATGATGGGCTTGCGATTGCGGATCACATCGCCCAACAGGCTGCCCTGGACCTTAAGATTCGGCTTTTGCTTATACTCCTGGCTCAGGCTTTGGGTCGCGCGGATGACCAGTTCCTCATGTTTTTTCTCATCCAAAAGCATGATCGAACAAATTTTAGAATTCAGGATCTCAGCAGTCACGACCACAATAAGATTCAAGATCTCATCCAAATAGGCCTGCGAGGTGATCGATTCGCTGACCTTAACGAGCTTGTCGAACTGGCTGGCCTTTGTTTTGATCTCTTCGAACAAAAAGGCGTGCTCAAAAACACCGCCGACCTGTTTGGCTATCATATTGATCAAATTGACCATTTCATCGGCGTACTCATGCGGTTTTTTATGCTGAACGTTGATAACACCGCTGACTTTCCCTTTATAAACGATCGGAACCGAAAGAAAGGCTTCATACTGGTCCTCGGGCAGCACATCAAATCCTTTGAACCGTTTGTCCTGATAAGCGTTCTCAGCGATCGCCACAGGCTTGTTCTGCTGGGCGACCCATCCGGTGATCCCTTCCCCGGATCTGATATGGATGACCCCCAGCTCTTTTTTATGGGGAATTTTAGAGGCCATTAAAGTCAAGTTTTTATGCTGCCGGTCAAACAGATAAATAAAAACTGAGTCTGCTCTGGTAAACTCGTTGACAATCGAAACAACTTCATTTAAAGACCGGCTCAGATCCAGCTCGGAAGACACAAGCTCCACGATCTTACGAAGGACCTCAAGTTCTTTTTCCGGAGAAATCTTAAGTTTCTTGTTGGACGCCCTGGTTTTAGGCATAACGGTTCTTCTCCCGTATAAAAATGCTGTTTTTTAAAAGAATTCACCCCATTGTAACATACTTTGCGGATTTGAAAAGCTCGGCCAGCCTTGCGCTTTCAGGAACTCTTGTTATACTAAACCCATGGAAACCGCGATCATAACAATCCTCTTTTTCGCCTTCTTCATGCTGATCATGGCGGTGGGAATTCTTATTCGCCGAAAGCCTTTTGAAAAACGCTGCAGTTCCAGCCCGCAAGAGCCCTGCCACTGCCGGACTTCCAATAGACCAGACGCCTGTCAGCAGGCCAGTGAACCAGATCAAAAATCATCTTAGCTCAATCGTTTATATTCCAAAATCGTCGAAAGCGATCATGTCCTGCGGAACGCCCAAAGAATCAAGCATTGTTTGGACCGCGGCGATCATCATCGGCGGTCCACACATATAATACTCGATCTCTTCAGGCTCAGCATGATCCTTAAGATATTGTTCGTAAAGAACCTGATGGATGAACCCTGTGGGGCCCTTCCAATTGTCCTCGGGAAGCGGCTCGGAAAGGGCCAAATGAAATTTGAAGTTCGGGAATTCCTTTTCGATCTGGCGGAAGTCCTCTTCGTAGAACATTTCTCTTTTTGATCTGGCCCCATACCAGAAAGAAACCTTACGGTCGGTCATCTTCATTGTGTGGAACATGTGGAACAAATGGCTTCTCAACGGCGCCATTCCGGCTCCGCCGCCGACATAGATCATTTCTTTTTGCGTGTCCTTAATAAAGAATTCCCCATACGGGCCGCTGATGGTCACAGGATCCCCGGGCCTCAGGTTAAAAATATAGGATGATGCCAAGCCGGGCGGAAGGCTCATGTCCTTAGGCGGCGGGGTCGCAATACGGACATTAAGAATGATCAGGCCTTTTTCCGCCGGATGATTGGCCATCGAATACGCGCGGAAGATCTCATCTTCATTTTCAGCCTTCAAGTCCAGCAACTCGTATTTTTCCCAATCCGGAAGGAATTTCTTTTCAATATCAAAATCGCGAAAACTCAAGCTGTATTGGGGAATGTCGATCTGAATATATCCGCCCGGCTTAAAATCCAGCGGCTCCTCCATTTCAAGCACGAGCTCTTTAATGAAAGTCGCGACGTTCCGATTGGACCTGACCTTGCATTGATACTTGCGGATTTCCAGGATCTCTTCGGGAATAGCAAGGGACATGTCCTGACGGACCTTGACCTGACAGGCCAGGCGCACGCCTCTTTTCTGTTCCCTGCGGGACAAAAATCCGACCTCCGTTGGAAGAACGTCCCCTCCGCCTTGCAAGACCTCGCACTTGCACTGCGCGCAGGATCCTTTCCCTCCACAGGCAGAAGGAAGATAAATGTCCTGGGCGGCAAGCGTCGAAAGAAGGCTCTTTCCGGTCGGCACCTTCAGCGATCGTCCTCCTTCATTGATCGCGATCGTCGCGTTGCCCTTTGCCGCGACCTTCGCTTCCACGACCGTCAAAAGAAAGATCAAAAGAAGGATGATCCCCGAAAAAACACCCGCGCTTAATAGAACAAAAGCCAGAAAACTCACTGCAATGATCCTTATTGTTAAGACCCTATAATGAAATCCCGGCGAAACACATAAAACCCAGCGCCATCAGCCCCGTCAGCATCATGGTGATCCCCAGGCCTTTCAAGGCCGGCGGCACGTTCGAATACCATAACTTTTTACGGATGGCGGACATGGCCACGATCGCCAGCGCCCAGCCGAACCCCGCGCTGAACCCGTAAACAACAGACTCTCCGAACGAATACTCGCGTTCAGCCATGAACAGCGAACTTCCCAAGATCGCGCAGTTGACCGCGATCAGCGGCAAAAAGATCCCCAGGGCCGCGTACAGCTTCGGACTGAAACGGTCAATGACCATCTCCACGATCTGCACGATCGCAGCGATCACGGCGATAAACGCGATAAAGATCAAAAAACTCAGGTCCGCCTCCGGAAATCCCGCCCAGGCCAGCGCCCCTTTTTGAAGAAAAAAATAACGGACCACCCAGTTCATGGGCGTGGTGATCGTCATAACAAACACAACGGCGGTCCCCAGCCCCATAGCGGTCTCGACCTTTTTTGAGCAGGCCAGAAATGAGCACATCCCCAAAAAATATGCCAGCAGGATGTTCTGCACAAAAATACTGTTAACGGCTAATGATAAATATTCAGTCATCCTTATTCCTTATTGTTCCACGTATCCTGAGATCGACCGCTGGACCCAGATCACCGCGCCCAGCAAAAAGAACGCCCCCGGCGCCAGGACCATGAGCCCGCAGTTGACATACCCCGCATCATAGAACGCCTGCGGCACGACTTGAAACCCTAAAAGGGTCCCGCTTCCCAGAACCTCTCGAAAAACGGAGACCACGATCAACACGCAGCTGTATCCCAAGCCGTTGCCCAACCCATCTAAAAATGACCGGAACGGCGGATTCTGCATGGCAAACCCTTCCGCCCGTCCCATAACGATGCAATTAGTTATGATAAGCCCGACAAAAACGCTCAGCTGTTTCGAAACATCGAACATATACGCTTTCAAGAATTGATCTGCCAGAATGACCAGCGCCGAGACCACCGAAAGCTGGACAATGATCCTGATCTTGGATGGAATATAATTCCTCAACAAAGAGATCGCCACATTTGAAAAGGCGACCACAAGGGTCAGCGAAACGGACATGACCAGGGCGGTTTTCATCTGGACCGTCACAGCCAAGGCGGAACAGATCCCCAGGATCTGATAGGTAATGGGGTTATTGTCCCACAACGCATCTTTAACGATTTTTTTGTCTTTATTTGAGATCATCCCTTGTTCCCTCGGAACCCCACCTTTTAGGGCGTTTGCGTATTACGGATATTTTGAAAATACGGCTCATAAACACGGATCCACCGGTCCAGAAAATCCGTCACCCCCTGGCCAGTCATCGTGGCCCCGCTGATCCCATCCACATAAAATTTCTGTTCCGTTTTGGAGACCTTATCGGCGACCTTTCCCTTAACGACCGCGACCGGATGCAGGGTCTGGGTCTTTGCGTCCCAGATCTTCTTTCCCTTAAAGTTCTCCTGGAACCACACCTTTTCGACCTCTCCACCCAAACCGGGAGTTTCTCCGTGTTTATAGAAAGTGACCCCCCGGACCGTGGTCCCGTCCGCTTCAAGCGCCAGATATCCGTAGATCGTCGACCACAATCCCTTTCCATAAACAGGAAACGCGTAAGAAACAATCTGCCCGTTTTCCTTATAAACATAAAGAGGATACAGCTCCTCTCCGTCCTTGATCTCGGAAGGTTTTTTATCTCCGATCATCTGCCCGTCCAGACTGATGACTTTCTCCTCGATCTTGGCATCATAAAGCTCCAGGATCTCCTGGCTTTTCATAGACGGGGTCACCGGTGTTTTAAGCTCGACCGCCTTCAAAATGTTTTTCTTCACATCCAGTTCTTCATTGATCTCCCTTTGCGGGCGCAGCCCTTCCGAAACAACCGCCAAAGACAGGCTGCAGGCAAAACAGACCACCAAAGCGAACCCGAACGTGTAAACGGTTGAATTTTTATTGATCATCTCGTCTCGTCCGCCTTTATAAGAGCAACCCATTTTCTACGGGAAGCAATGTGCGCCTGAACCACGCCATGGTCGATCAGCGGCGCAAAAATGTTCATAAAAAGGATCGCCAGCATCACCCCTTCGGGATAGGCCGGATTGATCATCCTTATCAAAACGACTAAAACACCGATCAATATTCCATAGATCCAGCGTCCGGCCTGGGTTGCCGATGCGGAAACAGGGTCCGTGGCCATAAAGATAGCCCCAAAAGCGAAACCGCCCATCACCAAATGCCAGTGCGGAGGCAATGAAAAAAATGCCAGCGCCTGCGGCCCTTGCGCGAATGAAAATGCGAAGCTCATCCCCACCAGGCCGATCACGCATCCCATAACGATCCGCCAGCTCGCGATGCCGGTCAGAAGCAAAAAGGCCAGCCCCATTACGCACGCAAGGGCTGAAGTCTCGCCGATCGATCCTGGAATAAATCCCAGGAACATGTCCTGAAAATTGTAGCCGGCTGCCTGCAGCGCGCCCACCGCCGCGCTTCCCCGCTCCGCAGAGGCTACCACGGCCAACGGTGTCGCCTTGGTCACCCCATCGAGCGCCACCCATACGCTATCACCGGACATCTGCGCGGGATACGCGAAAAAGGCAAACGCCCTGGCAGTCAGGGCCGGGTTCAAAACATTGTAACCTGTACCTCCGAAGATCTCTTTTCCGATCACCACCCCAAATGATATGCTTACCGCGGCCTGCCAGAGCGGCATGCTCGGCGGAAGCACAAGCGTAAAAAGCATGCCCGTGACCAAAAATCCCTCATTGATCTCATGCCGTCTGATGATCGCGAACAATACTTCCCAAAATCCCCCCGCCGCATAAACCACAAGCATCAACGGAATGACCTTCCAGGCGCCAAGCCAAACAGCCTCAACCAGCCTCACCTCGTCGCCTTTGGCCGTCAGCATTTGATAGCCCACATTATAAATCCCCATCAAAAGGCACGGCATCAGCGCGAAGACCACGTAGACCATCATGCGCTTAAGATCAACCGTATCCTTCACGAACGGCGCTTTCTTTGTCCGTGTTCCAGGAGTGAGAGCAAACGTATCGAGCGCTTCATATAAAGGATAAAGCTTATGAAGAGGTTTTCCTTCTTCAAACATTTTTCCGGCAGATCTAAAAATATCTTCGATGAATTTCATCGTTTAATCTTCCTTTTCGATCAGGTCAAGGCCCTGCTGGATGATCCCGCAGACGTCTGTCTTGGAAGGGCAAACAAAAGACGCCAGGGCGAAATCCTCCGGCGCGCATTCCAGGATCCCTAATTTTTCCATTTCATCGATCTCGCCGACCAGGATCGCCTTGATCAAAAAAAATGTCATGACATCCAACGCCACATACCGGTCATACATATCATTGAAAACAATGGCCCGGTGAGAGCCGTGTTCATCCGAATCAACGGAGAATTCTTTGTTCCTCTTCAAGGCTGAAAGCACTGTGCGGCTAAAGCTGTATTTGTTCCAGCCCGGCATCATCCATCCCAACAGCTCACGCCTCCCCCCCTCAGGAAGAAGCGTCAGCTGCGAATCATAAAATCCTAAAAATCCTTTTTCTCCGGCTGCCCGTCCGCTCAGAACGCTTCCTGAGATCAGGCATGTCCCCTCATAAGAATCATTTCCCGCGATATCACGCACGGATGCGCCGATCCATGTTTTACGGTAAAGGCGCTGCTGCGCCTTCTCGCCGGTCACGGCAACGGTCCGTTCAGGAATGAACGTCCCTTCCCTGAAACTTTTGGCGATCGCCAGGACCGACTGGACATCCACATACCAAACAGCCTCTCCTTTTTGAAGAGGATCGATAAAATGGATGTGCGTTCCGACGTTCCCAGCGGGGTGCGGCCCCTTAAAAGTGTGCACAGCCGCCCGCTTGACATTGATCAATGCCGGCTCTTTTGCCTGAACTGAACAACACACATGGACCTTGCCCTCTGTCAGCCTGGAAAGGATATCAACGCCGTGCTGAAACTCTTCCTGCCGCCCTTTTAAGATGAAGTCCACGTCCGCCGCCAACGGTTCGGTGTTCATGGCCTGGATAAAAATAGCTTTAGGCTGACTGTCAGGATCGGGAATACGTTGGAACGGACGCTGACGAATAAACGCCCAACACCCCGTTGAAAGCAAATGTTCAACGATCTGTCGTCGTTCCAAATGAAGAAAAGCGGAAGAAGAAAATTTTGTCTGCTGCAAAGCTGCCTGTTTGCCGTCAGGCTGGATCACCACGGCGTTCAGGGCCCTTTTTTCCCCCCGTTCGATCGAAAAAATCCGGCCGCTCACGGGAGAGACGACTTTAATGCGGGAGTTATCCTTATGTTCAAGGATGGGCGTGCCTACAAGGACCGGTTCCCCTTCTTTAACCAAAAGCCGGGGGCGTAATCCATGAAAATCAAAAGGCTGAACAGCGGCGAAATGGACCGGTAAGGCCTCTTCAAGGATTTTTTCCGCTGCTCCCACGATCCTGAGATCGCGGCCTTTTCTGATATGAATGGTCTTCATTGATGTTTCTCTCAATATCTAGCGAGAGATATTAGCATAGGGATGATTCTAAAGCAATAATATGTATTAGTAGTATTTTCCTGCTAAACCTTACTGCGTTCTACAGCCATCGCGATCGCGCCGCCCCCTCCGGAACACACACAAGCGACCCCCACCTTTCGGTCAAAACTCTTCAAAGCCCGGGTCAGGGTCACCAGAATTCGAGCGCCAGCGGCCCCTAACGGGTGGCCTAAAGCGACATCTCCTCCGCAAACATTGATCTTTTCCCAATCCAATGCCAATTCTTTCTGAGTTAGAACGACCTGCGCCGCGAACGCCTCGCTCAGTTCCAAAAGATCCAATTCTTCGAGCTTCAGTTGACAGCGCTTCAGACACTGCTTCACCGCGTCAACGCCTAACGTAAAAACTTCATGCGGGTCACCGGCGATCACGCTATAGCCCAGGACCCTGGCCAACGGCTTCAAATGGTGTTTTTCAACCGCGTCTTGCGAGGCCAGCATAACGGCCGCGGCCCCGTCGCACGGAAGGGAAGAATTCCCCGCCGTCACGGTGCCGTTCTTTTTAAAAGCAGCGGGAAATTGATTGAAGATCGCGCGGTCCACCATCTTACGCACGGTTTCATCCACGATGATCCGTTTGCCGGATGGAAGCAAAAGCGGCAGGATCTCCTCTTCAAAACACCCTTGAGCCTGCGCCCGGATCGCTTTCTGATAGCTTTGAAAAGCGTAATCATCCTGTTCTTTTCGGGAGATCCCGTGCTCCTGGGCCATCTCTTCACAAAGAAGGCCCATATGCTTGTCCGTGACCGAACACCAAAGCCCATCATGAATAAGGCTCTCATGCAATCCGCGTTTTGTTTTTTCATCATGGGCGCGCTTGAAGACCAGTTCCGGGGAGTGCGACGCGCTTTCGCTTCCTCCGGCGACCACGATATCCGCGTCTCCGGTCAGGATCGACTGTGTCGCCATCACCGCGGCCTGAAGGCCGGAACCGCAGACATGATTGATCACATAGCCCGGAGTTGTCACGGGAAGCCCCGCGGAAATGATCGCCCGGCGCAAAAAATTCTGCCCGGCGCCGGCAGAGACCGTGTTTCCCATAATGACATGGGATAGATATGATCTTAAGACCGGCTGGCGCTGAAGGATCCCTCTTAACACATGAACGGCCAGCTGCGAAACATCAAATTCCTGAAGAACGCTGAACGCCCTCGCCATGGGGGTTCGCAGCGCATCGATGATGTAAACATTGTTTTGAAGTCTCATGTCTTTTCCGTTTATAACAGGCTGAGGATCTCGTCGACATTAACATGCTCTTCAACGAGCCGTTTTGCTTCCATGATCTTTTCTTTATCATTGGTCTGGATCTTACAGACGTAATTATCTAGCTTTCCTGCGACCGTGTAGGTCTCTTCCGGCGTGACCATGACGGGGATCCCGCTGCGCCTTAGAAGGCGCATGATCTTGGTGTCAGGCACAAGCCCTCCCGTCAAAATGATCCCAACCACCTGCCGCCTCCGGTTCTGCACGACCAAATGGGAACTCACGGCCACCATGATGTTGTCGATGCGGTCCCCCGAGGTCAGGACCAGCGTGCCTGACGAAATATGGTCCACCATGTTTGCCGGCTCCATGGCCGCGACGATGGTGTTGCGAACGCGTTTGTGAAGGTTCTCTTTTCCGCAAAGGAGCTTCAGGTTCAGCTGCCCCATCAACTGTTCAACCGTCGGATCGCTCAAGATCGGCTGTTTGGGGATCACCCCGAAAAGCCTTAAACCCTTATTCGCCAGGCCTCTGGTCAGGGCAGCCTTGATGCGGTCGAACTTTTCCGGCAGGACCTTATTAATGATCACGCCCAGGACTTCCACTCCCTTCACATCGAATAGCGCCTTGTTAAGCATGATCTCATCAATGCTCCGGCCGATCCCGCCTTCTGAAACCATAATGACCTTTGATCCCAGCATCTGGGCGACATCGGCGTTGGAAACATCGACGACAGAACCAACACCCGCGTGTCCAGTGCCTTCGACAATGATCGATTGTTTCTGTTTCGTTAATTTATAAAAAGCTTTCAGGATCTTATTGTGCAGCATCTCTTTTTTGGGATTGAAAATATACTGTTCGGTGAACCCGTGACCGACCGTCACCGGGCTCATCGTCTTAAAGTCCTTGCGGCAGCGGAAGACCGATCCGATCAGATAGCAGTCCTTATCAATATCAAGGCCGCCCACATGAACGGTCTGCTGGCCGACCGGCTTGAGGAATGCCGGATGAAGTTTGCGTTCCTGAAAAGAACGGAATAACCCTAAGGCAACGGTCGTTTTTCCCGCGTTTTGATAGATCGAGGATATATACAGGTTCCTTAAATGCCCCATCACGCCCTCACTCGTTTTTGGTCAATAACGGTTGTGGAAATCCCTTTGAACGCCATTTTTTAAAACCATTCTTCCGCCGATAGCGTATCCCGAAAAAGCTGAGCTATTATACGATAAAACGCCTCTTTGAACAAGGCTTCCCCCTAGACAAAATTATATTAATATATATACTTAAAACACACAGGGAGCCGATCATGAATAAACAAGAAATGGTTGTTTTAATCCTTTTTCTTCTTTTTTGGGCCTCTCTCTATCTGCACGAACTGAAATTTCTTCTATCAGCCATAAAGAACAGGTCCTGGAAATCCTCGAAAGCCGCCCTCCCCCTACATGCTATAGCGATGATCGGGATCCTGTTTCTTCTCTATGGCTATTTCTTTGAGCCCTATTGGTTAGCGGTCAATCATGTGCTCCTTAGAACGCCCAAACTCAAGAACACGTCTTTTACTGTTGTCCAAATTTCCGACCTCCATTGTGACCAAAAAATACGTAATGAAAAAAAGCTCGTGGCCATCATCAACCGGATCAAGCCAGATATCATTGTCTTTACCGGAGACGCGGTCAATGATCCCCGGGCCCTCGGTCTTTTTAAAGGCACCTTGCGCGATCTCAACGCCAGTCTGGGAAAATTTGCCGTAAAAGGGAACTGGGACGTCTGGATTGACGATCAGGACGGCCTCTTTAACGATACCGGTTTTCAGGAAGTGAACGGACGGCTGGTCAGGGTCGAAAAAAACGGCGAAGTTGTTTTTCTCACGGGCCTGAATTCCGGAAGCGGCCCGGAAAATCTGTCCTTCTCAGAAAAAGATTTGAAAGACTCCTACAGCATGCTGCTTTGCCACTATCCCGGGATCCATGAAGAATTGAAAGCGCCATCTTTTGATCTATACCTCTCAGGCCACACTCACGGCGGACAAGTATCATTGCCGGTCTATGGCGCGTTGATCACGCTTTCAAAATACGGAAAAAAATACGCCTCGGGAAAATATCAGGATGGAACCAAAACCATCTATGTCCATAATGGGGTGGGAATGGAAGGCGGCCACGCGCCTAGAATTAGAATTTTTTCAAGACCGGAGATCGCCGTCTTTCAAATATCCCCGTTAGACAAACATTGACCAGCGACGGTCTCAATTATTTTTCACCTGGTCTGAATTCGGCAGGCTGAAGGTAGCTTTTCAGCGCGTTAAGCGTCTGGAATCCGATCTTGCCGTCCGGCTTCAAACCATGAGCAGCCTGAAATTTTTTGAGCATCTCCTGAGTGCGCGGGCCCATTTTCCCATCGGCAGAACCCGCATCAAAGCCTGCCGCTTTCATCGCGACCTGAACGGCTGGGACATAAATTTCTTCACTCACGATCAAAGCATATCGGTCAAATTCCATGATCTTTTCCCAGGTGGCTCTATCAACAAAACGGGAAGGCTTCAGGCCGTTGTCCTTTTGGAAGGTCTCAATGGCATTGCGGGTATTGGCCCCCAGGATCCCGTCGGCATTTCCGATCTTGTAGCCGAACATCTTTAACCGCTGCTGGATGCGGCGCACCTGCTCGTTAGGTTCATAAATATTGATCTCCCCAATCAGGTCGCGTTCCTGGGCCCCTTCTTTCTGAAGCATGCGGTAAATACGGTCGCATCCGGACAGGCAGCAAAGGCCGGCCGCAAAAAAGATAAGAAGAAGATAGCGTATTTTCATTTTCAAATTAGGCCCGTCATTGTTATTTAAGAACAACGCCATTATAACGCAAACACGTAAAAACATAAAAAACTATCTCTTGAGTTCTGCGGCGAACGGCGAAAGAACCCGGTCAAGAACTCCCTTCAAGAACGATATGCAGACCCCGTAATTCGTCATGGGAATGCCGTGGGCCTTGGCCTTTTCAATACGCGCCAGGAGCTCTCGTCTTGTGATCATGCATCCTCCGCACTGAACGATGAGTTTGTATTTTTTGATATCCTCAGGAAAATCCCTTCCCGCACAAGAGTCAAAGACGAGGTCCTTACCGGTATAATCCTTGATCCAGCGGGGCATTTTTACCCGGCCGATATCGTCTTCGATCGGATGATGTGAACAGCTTTCGGCGATCAGTATCCTGTCGCCATCGGCCAGCGAATCAAGGACTGCCGCTGCCTGCGCCATATCCGAAAGATTGCCTCTTAGGCGGGCAAAAAGGATCGAGAACGTCGTGCACAAAACACCCGGAGGGGTGTCTTTCACCATTTTATCAACAACCTGTGAATCACAGACAACCAGGTCAGGAGCGTCCTTCAGTTTTTTCAGCGCCAGCGCGTATTCGCTCTCTTTAACGGTCACTGAGATCTGATCATGATCCAAGGCGTCCCGCACGGTTTGAACCTGCGGAAGGATGATCCTTCCCTTGGGAGCTTCTTTGTCGATCGGAATAATGAGCACCACCACCCCGCCGTGAGGAATAAGGTCTCCTATGATCGGCGGCGGATTTAAAAAATCATCCGGAACAACCTCGATCAGCCTTCTTTTAAAATCATGAATGGCAAAATCCTGGCTCTTCTTGTCAATGCAGGATATGATCAGCGGATTTTCATAAACTGCTTTGATCCGATCAAGAAATCCCTGGTCCGGCCGACGGATATCAGCCTTATTTACGACCACAATGAGCGGAGCGTTCTGCCTCTTTGACTGCTCAACAATAAGATCTTCGTATTCGTTCCATATCCCGGGTTCTGTCACTAAAACAAAAATATCTGAACGCTCGAAGATCTTTTTTGTTTTGTTAAGTCTCAAAGCAGAAAGTTCGGAACGGTCATCAACGCCTGCCGTATCCAGAAAAAGGACAGGCCCTATCGGCAAAAGCTCCATGGCTTTTTCCACAACATCCGTTGTTGTCCCGGGAATGGAAGAGGTGATCGAGACATCCTGATTGGCAATATAGTTAAGAAACGAGGATTTGCCGACATTCGTCCTGCCAAACAATCCGATATGCAAACGCAATGATTTGGGTGCTTTTAACATTGTTTTCCTTATCTTTTGCTTACTGCTGATTTCACGGTTACGCCCTCGATGTGCCCGATCTTACCGGTCAGGGCCCCCACCTCATCGGTCGAAGCATTAACGACCAGCGTGATCACACAACATCCCTTTTCCTTGTATGGGATGCCGGTCCGGGCAACGATCATGTCTCCGAACTCGGATAAAACGGCATTGATCTTTTCAGAGCCCTTTTTTCTGTCCTCAACAATGATCCCGACAAAACCCAATCGTTTATCCACGGCCTTTTCCTTTCAAAATAAAACCCCCGGATCCTTCAAAACGGCAAAGACCGGGGGGGTTATGAATATAGTCCATCCCTAAGATCAGAGCCGCTGCTCCTTACCGCAGGAGATCAAAATATTATTTTTTTAGTTCATCGATCGCCTTATCGACCAGCGTCACATAGGTCATGGCGCTTGAACCGCCGACCAGAACGGAGATCATGCACGCTTCGAGCATCTCTTCTTTGCTCCAGCCGCTTTGCAGGCAGCGCTCGACCGCTTTCGGGATACAGATCGGGCACTTTGCGGCGACGCTGGCGACCAGCAGAAGCAGCCATTTGTTTTTTGCTTTTATCCTCCCGTCCTTGGTCAGGACGCTTTTCTCTGCCAAAAAAGCATCATATTCCTGAGGGATGCTTTTTTTGATGTCCTCCATCAAAAGATTGAACTCACTCAAAACATTTTTCACATCATAGCGCATGGCCCCCTCCTTTGTCCCATTCTTCCAAAAATCGCCGGTCCGCCGGCCCCGGCCGAATTTCTAATATTGAGATCTATCCCGCATGATCTCTTTTATAGCACAAAGACCTTCCGCGGACAATCATTCCGTATCTTTCTGCTGGCTTCGGTCCGTGTAATGAGTATGCAGAAGTTTGTGGCTTTTATGCCCGCATGGCCCTTCGTTCAAAAACTCCTCATAAAGTTTTTTGATGTCCGGGTTTTCGTGAGATTTACGGAGTTCTTTTCCCTCATCCTCCTTATAGATCGCCTGGATCCGCGCGCGGCGTTTTTCATCAGTCGTGAACCTCGGCTGGCCTCCGCCTCCGATACACCCGCCGGGGCAGGTCATGACCTCCACAAAATGATATTGCGCCTGGCCGGCCTTGATGCGGTCCAGTAAGGCTGCCGCGTTGGACAGGCTGTGCGCCACCGCTACTTTAAGCTCAACGCCTTCCAAAAAAGACCATTCCGGAAGGACCTTTTCCAAAGTCAACGCCGCCTCCTTGATCCCGTTAAGCCCAGCCAAAGGCTGAATATGAAGATTTTCAAGCGGAAGCTCGCGACCGGTCACGATCTCGTAGGCGGTCCGGATCGCCGCTTCCATAACCCCTCCGCTGTTGGCAAAAATATCCGCCGCGCCCGATGAGAGGCCCAAAGGAGAATCCATGGTCCCTTCTTGGAGCTCTTCGAACTGGATCCCCGCCGACTGGATCATCCTCCCCAATTCCCGCGTGGTCAGAACATAATCCACGTCTTTAAACCCGCTGCTGTTCATTTCAGGACGGCTGGCCTCAAATTTCTTCGCCGTGCAAGGCATCACGGATACCACGACGATATTGGCAGGATCAATTCCTTTTTTCTGCGCATAGAACGTCTTTGCCAGCGCCCCAAACATCTGCTGCGGTGATTTGCAAGAAGACAGGTTCGGCAAAAACTCTGGATAAAAATGCTCAGTGAACTTGATCCAGCCCGGAGAGCAGCTGGAAAACTGCGGCAGAGCTGCCGGCTGTTTATCCACAAGGACTTTTTTCAAACGCAAAAGAAGCTCTGTCCCTTCTTCCATGATCGTCAGATCCGCGGTAAAATTCGTGTCAAAGACCGCGTCAAAACCCATTTGCCGCAATGCCGTGACCATCTTTCCGGTCACCAGCGTTCCGGCTGGAAAATCAAAACATTCCCCCAGGGCGGCACGGATAGCCGGAGCGGTTTGCACGACAACATGCTTAGAAGGATCTTCCAGGGCCGCCCAGACGGCGTCTTCGTGGCTGCGTTCCATGATCGCCCCTACCGGGCAAACGGCCGCGCACTGACCGCACTGAACGCAAGGAACATCCTCCAACCCGAGCGCGAAGGCGGGTCCGATCACCGTGTCATAACCCCGATTCTGAGGAAACAGCGCCCCCACCCTCTGGACCTCGTTGCAGACCGTTACACATCGACGGCATTTGATGCACTTTCCGGAATCCCTGATCAGCGCGGGAGAAGAATCATCGATCAGGCGCCTGGGCCGTTCCCCCTCATAATGAGGTTCACGAATGCCCAGGTCATGGGCAAGTTTTTTTAATTCACAGTCTTCACTGCGGTCACAATATTGGCAATCCCCTTCATGCTCGCTCAAAAGCATTTCAACAACCATCTTGCGGGCATCCCGAACCCTTTTGCTGTTGGTATGGATGATCATGCCCTCTTGCGCGGGAGTCGAACACGCCGCCGCCAGATTTTTACCTCCTTCGATCTCCACAAGACACACACGGCAGGCTCCCAAAGGGGGCTTTCCTTCAAGAAAACACAGCGTCGGAATATCGATCCCGTTCTGCCGTGCCGCCTCCAAGATCATCGTTCCGGGAGCGACATCAATAATGTTCTGATTAAGCGTTATCTTCACCATTATTCCTCTCCCCCTTTCTCATGAAGGCATTTTCCATAATCACAACGCAGGCAGCGCTTGGCCTGTCTGCGGGCCACCGCTTCATTCCATGAATGTTCCACTTCATCAAAATTATGTTTACGCCGGCTGACATCCACAAGCGGAAGCGGTTCCCTTGGATAAGGCACCGGGTCGGCGTCCGGGTCGAATTCCGTCTTAACTTCTTTTGTCTTGCGCCAGAAGGCGTGTTCTTCTCCGCTTAGATATTTGTCTATCCCGACAGCGGCCCTCTCTCCCGACGCTATGGCCATGACCACCGAAGACGGCCCGCTGACCGCATCGCCACCCGCGAAAAGCCACGGCAGCGACGTCCGGCCGCTGACCGGGTCGGCCTGCACCCAGCCCTCCGGCGTCAGCGTCGCCTCAAAAGGAGCGAGCAGCCGGCGGGCATCGAGCCGCTGTGCGCGTCCTACCCCAAGGTTGACGCGAGCGACTACAACAGCCCGTCGATCGCCATCGGCGACCTCGCCGGTACCCAGACGGTCAAGCGGACGGTCACCAACGTGTCGGGCCGGGCGGCCACCTACAACCCTGCGGTTGCCGGTCTGACGGGATTCGACGTGGAGGTCCTGCCCGACAAGCTGACGCTCGCGAAGGGCGCCAAGGGCGAGTTCACCGATCCGCGGCCGTTCAACCTCATGTTCAAGACC
>ERZ795055.369-NODE-369-length-44775-cov-7.126208_pt1 | contig 44775 bp, 49 predicted proteins | sample MGYA00375139_ERZ795055 | MGnify/ENA primary metagenome ERZ795055 (study PRJEB30184, sample SAMN05720283) | anaerobic digester metagenome | isolation source: active sludge of municipal wastewater-treating anaerobic digesters | place: USA | collected 2015-01-23 ... | reverse complement strand
CATTTCGAGTATTTCAAAATGTAAACTTGTCTTTAAATGCATAAATTCCAGTTATAATAAGAAAAAACAACAGTTTCTTAAAATCGAAATTTGGGTTTTTGTTTTCAGATACTTATATTTTTTTTTAAAAAAGTGTATTATTAAAATAATTATTTTTGTTTTTATTTGAATATAAAAGTTAGATTTAAAAAAATCAAGATGGGTAAGAGATAGAGAATGATTAATCTGTTTAAAAAATCTTCCGAAAAACGCATTGGGCTGGAAATTTCATCTGAAGGCATAACAATGGTTTTTTTCAAAGAAAAAAATAAAAAAAAGTTTATTGAAAATTATATATATAAGCCTTTTTTAAAACAAATAATTCAAAACGATCAGATTGAAAATTTTGAAGAATTAACCGAAACTTTAAAATCGATAATTAACGAATACAAGCCTGATACAAAAAATACAATAATTTCAATGCCAAGCAGCAGCGTTTTTATTAAAAGAATAACATTGCCTGACCTGCCTAAAGAGGAATTAAAGACAATTGCGCCGCAGGAAGCGTCTAAACACCTGCCATTAACAATGAAGGAATTGAACGTTGATTTTCATGTGCTTGAAAATACACGGAGAGAAGATGAATCCGGCAAAAAAGTCGATGTTATTCTTTGCGCTATATCAAAAACGATTGTAAGAAGTTATCTTGACGCAATTTACAACGCCGGACTGTCTGTCAGCGCAGTGGATATTTCAGCATTTGCAATGATTACAGCGCTTGCTAACGCTGAAATCATTAATGATCCTGAAAAAACATATATTTCAGTTTTGATAGACTATGATTATACCGATATTAACGTAATTCAAAACGGCATGCCGGTTTTTTCCCATAATCTCCGCGCCGGCAAAAAAAATATTATGGAAAGCATAACAAATAGCGTAAATAAAAAGAAAGAAGAAATTTTAGAATTTCTGCCGGAAGTTGCGCTAATGATCCCGGGCTCAGAAATAAGTGAAAACCCTGATTTAAGCAAAGCTTCCAATGCCGCAAAAAATATTTATTCCAATATTACCGCAGAAATCCAGAAAACAATCGAATTTTTTAACTCAAGCAAAACCGAACCCGTTGAAATAGAAAGAATTATACTTGGTGGAAGCGGTGTTTGCGTTCAAAATATTGATAAATATATTCAAAACAAGCTAAAAATTCAAACCTGCGTGTTTAATCCGTTTATAAACCTGTCAGAAGAATTGCAAAATCAGGAAAATTTATTGTATCCGATAAATATCCCGTTATTTTCAACAAGTATTGGTTTAGCGTTAAAAGGATTTTAGACTTGAAAACGATTAATATAAACCTTATAGGCGACCTTAACAGGGCTCCTGAATATAATAAAACCGTTATCCGGAAAGACGATCTGGATGCGGCTACCAGAATTATTATTTTGGTTTTTCTTGTGGCAATTTTTATTGTTTTCACAAGTAGTTTCGGCATCTGGTTTATTACAAATAATTTGTCGGGAAAACAAAAAGTTAAACTTGAAAAATTGCAGACGCAACATAATGAACTTTTGGATGAACAAACAAAATTGCAAATGTATAGAAAAAATCTTCAGGATCAAATGGAAATTGCTAATTATAAAATGCTGATTAAAAAACAAATTAACAGTACATATATTCCCTGGAGTTTAGTGTTAAAAGATATCGCAAGTAAAATTCCGGGCAATATAATAATTTTTGATATCAACAAAATAATAACCGCCAATGGCTCAAAATCATTAAACAAATTAAAGATTTCAGGAGCTGTGCCGGTGAAAGGATGGCAGAAATCGGAAATTAAACCTTTAACATCCGTTTCGTTGCTTATTTTTAATATAAATGAAGATAAAAATTCATTTCTTTATAATTCTGAAATTAAAAAAATCGAGTATAAAAAAGAAACCGGAATGTATGAATTTGAAATAGAAGCAAGCGTTAAAACCCCTGCTGAAATAAATATCATACAAAATCAATTTGATGTTCAGGTTCCTAAAGAATCTGAATTAGAAAAAAATAAAGTCGAAAAACAAGATAAAAAACAGGAACCAGCCGTATGAACAGTTTAAAAAAAATAATATTTTTGGGTTTAATACCGGTATTTTTAACGGCGTTTTTCATCGTTCAATTTACTATTCCTGGGGTTAAAGAATATTTTAAACTTGAAAAACAAATCAAATCTGAAAATATGGCTATAGAAGAGCTGCAAAATAATGTGGAAGGGCTTAGAAAAAATAAGAAGCTTTTAAATGCCCTGAATAAATTAAATACAGAACTTGCTGATTATGAAATTGAGTTCCCTTCTGAATTTAAAGACGAAATTTTATTAGTTGACCTGGAACTTTTTGCAAATGAATCCGTAAATAAAATAACTAAAGTTACTTCTCAGTCAGAAAAAGAAATTGATATAAATAATCCTTTAAAACAGAGCGTTAAAAAGAAAACAAGAAATTCTAAAAAACAAAAAAATGAAGAAGAAAAACCTTTGATTTCTATAATGGAAAAAACCTTTGAAATTAATACCATTGCGTATTATAGCGAAGTAATAGACTTTATATCATTCTTGGAGAACTATCAGAGAAAAATTTATATTGAAGGAATACACACAGAAGTATTTAGCGATGATAAAAGTCGCTTAAATCCAAGAGTAGAACTGATAATAAAAGGAAGTATTTATAAATCCGCAGTTAATGAAAAGAAAAAGAAGTTAAACGAAAACCCTGACGAACAACAAGTTAAAACTAAATCCGTTAAATCCCCTGAATAAAAGAAATTAAAAAGCTAAAAACAGGATATGTAAAATGCAAAATCAGGAAAAATTAAAGAAAATATTAATAATAATAGTTGTATTGGCTATGTTTGCCACAAGCTACTTTTATTATGCGAATAAACAGAATAATTTTTCTGCTAAACAGCCTGAGCCGGTAAAAATAGCTGTAAAAAAACCTGTTAAGATTGTTAAAACTGAAATTAAAGAAAAAATTACAGAAGAAAAAATAAAAAGTGATGAATTTCCTGAAAAAGATTTAAAAAAATCAGGAAAAAAAATAAAACCGACTGATAAATCCGATTTAATCAGGATTGCATCAGGACAATCAGGAAAACATGATCCGTTTTCATACTCTGAAAGCAGATATACGCCTTATAATGCCTCGGAAAACAATTTGCCAACCATCCCCGATTTGTCATTAGAAAGCGGTTTGCCGCAACCTCCGCTTCTTCCCGGGCTTGAAGAATCAGAACAGGCAACGCAAAAACCTTTAAACACTGTAGAAATAAAAGGATTTCTCGGAAATAAAGTCATAGCTGAAATAAATGGATATACAGATTCTTTAAACACAGGTGAAACCTTGCGAGGAGTAAAAGTTCTGAACATAGACGCTCAAAACCTCAGTTGCGACTTTGAAATTCAGGGAAGTAAAGTTACAAAATCAATCAAACCGCTGACAGAAATTGATAATAACGTTGAATTCAAGTATTTAAACAATCTTGAGGAATTACAATATTAATTATAAGAGGTGTTTATGATATCCGCAAAATTTTACAGAATAACTTTAATCTCGCTGATCTGGGCGTTAATTTTAGCTTTAATGCCGAATACAGCGGCTTCTGCCATAGAGGAAAATGATAAAAAGCTTGGTGTAAAGTCAGTTAAACAAATTAATGAAGAAAGTATCAGAAACATAGGTCAGGAAGACCTGGACAGAAGAATTCATAAAAGCCTTAATGCCCTTACTGAAAGCGGTATAAGAATTGATAAAGAATATATGGAAATGGAGAAAGGTTTTGACGCTTTTGCGCAGGATGCAACAATTGATATGACATTAACAAACGTTGATGTAGCCTCAATACTCAGAATAATTGCCAAAGAAGGCGGAATGAACGTGGTTATTGACGAAAGCGTTATGGGGTTTATAACAGCCGAACTCAAAGGAATTTCACTTAACGAAGCAATGCAGACTATTTTAACAAGTGAAGAATTAGAATCCAGAGTGTCAAACAAAACAATTTTCGTAGCTTCTAGACCTGCAATGACTAAAAAAGGGCTTAACAGAAAATATATTAAAACATTTAAGCTTAATAATTCAAATGCAGTGTATATTGCAGACATTTTAAAAGCCAGTATTTTTAATAAAGGCTACAAAGTAAATGAACAATCAAGCGGCTCTGCGTTTCAAGCGGTACCGATCAGCGCAGAAACACAATCAACAAATGCAACAGGAACTTCTACAGGTCAAAGCAGTCTTATAGATTCAAAAACAATAAAAGGCAAAGTTGAAAGTCTTGAATCGACTGAAAATTTTGGGGATGCCGGAACGCTTGCCAGTAAAATAAAAATTCAGCACTATACGTCAAGAACCAGCGATATTGCGGTTGACAATAACGATGGCGGAGCAATTGTAATCCCTGATACAAGAACAAACTCTCTTTTGATAGCGGGATTAAAAAGCGATATTCTTCTTGCCGAAGAAGCTATAAAGTATCTTGATAAGCCTTTAAAGCAGGTTTCAATCAAAGTTTCTTTAATAGAATTGAAAAAAAGCGATTCAAAAGACCTTGGCTTAAGCACATCAATGCAAGGAGGAAAAACACAGGGTGGGTTTAATGTTCCTACAGCGTTTAACGGTAATAATTTCACCTCATTGGCTAATCAATCAGGCATTACAGTCAATACAGTAAGCAGTTTAGCCGATGAAGTCGCAGTAAAAATAAATTCAATGTTATATAAAGAAGAAGCAAAATTACTTGCAGACCCTACTATTATTGCGCTTGACGGCAGCGAATCCCTAATCAAGATTACAGATCAGGTTTTAAGTAAAGTTGAAACAACGATTACTGATTCTGCGACCACTTACAATGCCGAGCTTGCCGATGTTGGCATTGTGTTAAATATTTTGCCTAAAATAGGGAATGAAGATTATGTAACAATGCGGATAAGACCTTCAATAACGAGCTCGCTTCCCACGGTTGAAATAGGAGCAACACAGGTTGGCGCAGCGGCTATAAGCGTAACTCCAATTTCAACAAGAGAAGTTATATTGCAGGATGTAAGGATAAAGTCAGGAGAAACACTTGCAATAGCAGGACTTTCAAAAGAAAATGACGTGGAAAAAGTCGGTAAAATTCCGCTGTTGGCAAATATTCCTTTCTTTGGGAAGGTATTTACCAATACAGATTTTGAGCATCAAAAAACCGAGCTGATTATATTAATAACGCCGGTAATAATCGACGACATCGCTTATAATGAGCTTTGATAAGGTTAAGTATACTGTTTGCAAAATGAATTTCGGTTTTTGTTATGACTTGGCATTTGAGGCGCCTTATAAATAATAAAAAACCGGGCATAGAATACCCGGTGTAAAAGACGGTAGGTAGGAAATTATAATAATAACCTTTATTATAAAAATAAAATTCTTATAAATAATTTAATATTGAAGGCTGGATAACCCTTGCGCTTACCTGTAAAGAGGCTTTTAGCGCAGTTTCCTGAAACTGTAAATCTGATATGGTTTTTGCAAAATCAACATCCTGAACTTGCGATTTTACGTCTGTTAAATTTATTTCATCATCCTTATGCAATTGCTGTGTGATTTCAAGCCTCGATAATAATCCTCCAAAGGTTGACTGGGCTTCTAATAAGCCTTGTAATTCCAAATCCAGCTCTTCCAGCTTCGTTCTTATTACATCTTTATCCTGAGCGCCTTCCAATTCCTGTTTTAATGTGGTTAAAGTGCCTATTAATCCTTGCTCTAAGTAGGTGCCAGGGTTTGCGGGGTCTTCGTAATAATAGCCGAAAAGCTCATCCCCGCCGATATTCATTGTTATTGTAACACTTTTGGCGATTTCTATATCTCTTTCAGGCGTTCCATCAGAGGAACCGTTATATTTAATTTCTCCGTCGGCAGGAACGCTGAATGGGGCAGAGTTTGTGTTTTGTCCTCCAAAAATATATTTTGTTCCAAATTGAGTGTTTCCTATATCTTTTACCTGTTGAAGAAGTTGATTTATTTGACTGCCTATTATGCCCATTTCTTCAGCGCCTGAAGTGGCGTTTAACGCCTGGATTGTCAGCTCCCTTGACTTATGAACAGAATCAAGTGTCGTCAATAATGCTTTATCAGCAGTTTCAATTTCTGATTTCGCCGTATTTATATTTTTAAGATAAACATCAATTTTTCCAAGAGAAAAATTGGAATTTAAAATAGTTGTCGCTGAAAAAACATTGTCAGAAGCATTTTCAATTTCTTTCCCCGATGCTATTTTTCTTTGCAGCTCAATTAATTTATCCCTGTTTGTAACAAGATTGCTTAAAACATTTTCATTCAGATAACCGTTTGTTATACGTTGATTAATCATTTTATAACCTCTTTATTATCAATTTTTTATCCCACCATGTTTATTATTGTTTTTATAGTTTGATCTACTATTGAAAAAATTTTGGCGGAAGCTTCATAACTTCTTTGAAATTTAATCAAGTCAGTCATTTCTTCATCAAGATTAACGCCCATTACAGATTCTCTTCTTAAACGGACTTGTTGGGTTACATTTTCCTTAATATCCAGATTATTTTTAATAGTATTGGTTTTACTTCCGACTTTGCCGACCAGATTGGTTATGTATTGTTCTGTTGTAGCTCCTCCAAGTCCTCCCAGAAATGAATCCCTTACCTGAGCCATAAGAAGAGCGTTACTTCCATCACCTGTTTCACCTGTTTCGGAAGCGGCATCCGCTGTGGCTATCTGATAGGAATCGTTCAGTATGGCGCTGTTAAGACAAATAGTTTTTGCTGTAATGTTTAATGTTGCGCCTAAGTTATCAACAAAAAAGTCTGGCGGAATCGTAACAAGCGGATCGCCGCTTAATTCATAAGTTCCGCTGCCGACCGGATTTTCAATCATATATTGTCCGCTTGTTTGAATCCCGTTAATTGAAGTTGCAAGTTCCTCTGCAAGCGTATCGAGATCATCCATAACAGATTTTATTGTCAGTTTATTTGCGTCAGAGCCGCCCATCTCTAAAATAGCTCCGATTTTACCCGAATCTATAAGCGAATAAGCATCATTTACAAGCGTTCCTCCAGTACCATTTTGTATTTGAATAATCGCAGGATTATTTATATCTCCTGATGTAACTTCAAAAAAGCCTGTTTGCTCCTGACCGGAAACCAGCGATGTATTGCCAAGGTTAACGGTTACAGAGCCGTTTGAATGAGTTGTAATATCTATTGGAATTAAAGCAGAAACTTCATCAAGAAGTTTATCTCTTTGATCAAGCAAATAATTTGGCGAAGTGCCCTGACTTGTTGAAAGAATTATAGTAGAGTTCAGATCCGCTATCGAGCTTAATTTATTGTTTAATTCATTTATAGATAATTGTATTTTACTGTTATTAAGCGTATTAGGGTTGGTAAAATCTCCAACAATACTGGTTCTTAGGTTTTCAAGACGTTCATAAACCGAATTGAATTTACTTGTTAATTCAATCGTTTTTTGAATAACATTATTTCTTGCTACAATATCGTTTGGATTTCCGCCAAGCTGATGTAAAGACTCATAAAATTCATCGAGTGAATGATTAATGCCTATTTCATCAAGTTCATTTGTTATATTTTCAATAAGATCAGCGTTTCCCTGAAGTTCTTTAAAATAACTTAAACCTGAATTTTCATTTCTGAAATAAGTGTCCAGATAAGCTTCCCTGTTTCTGCTTATGCTTGATATAACAGCGCCAAGTGAATCCTGACAGGCATTTTGAGGAATGTTTGATATGTTTCCGCTTGTTAATTGTTCTATTTCCACCCTTTGTTTACTGTATCCGGGGGTGTTCATGTTTGAAATATTATTGCTAATCAGGTCAATAGCCGCCTGGTTTAACGATAAAGACCTTTGAGCAGTATATATGCCAAATAAACTTGCTGTCATTTTTATTTTCCCCCCGTTGTCAATTTATGCTTCGTGTATTACAGAACTTATTACTTCCGAGCTGTCTTCATTTACAACCTTTCCTTTCCGGTTATAAGAGATGCTCTCAGGCACTAAGACATTTACAATTGATGCAATAGAACTCTCTATTATTTTTAAAGAATGTTTAATAAGTTCAGCGTTAATATTATTCTGTTTCTGGGCGTTTAAAAGCGTATTATTAAGCTTATCCCTTAATTCCTGTATATATAAAGCTTTATTTTTCTCTTCCATGCTGTCTATAATATTTTTTAAGGTTGTTTGGTCAGGGAAAAGCTGTCTTCGTTTTTCTTCCAGCCTTTCTACAGCGGAATTATATCTGTCCAGCTCAACATCAATCTTCATAACTCCCTGTATATCACCTTTTACAAGATAATTTTTTTTGTCGTTTATATATTGTTCAAGTTTTGAACAAGCTTCTATTTCCTGTTCAAGTATTTGTTCAAGCTCCAGTATGTCTTTTTCCATTTATTTCAAACCTCCTCCGTTTTTTTATGCGATATGATTAACAAAAAGGCTTGTTCCATACCGCAGGGCTTCCTGTATATCAGCGTCTTCAATGTCTGCCATATTATATTTGTTCGCAAATTCTTTTATTTCATTAATATAAGGGTTTTTTGATGCCTTAGTCATTGTATTGTCCGTGTTATTAACAACAGAATTCCCTCTATTTATATCTCTTGAAGAAATTGAAACTTTAACATCTTCTTCTAAAGACATTTTTGGGGCTTTATTAAGTTCTTCAGCATTTCTTGCCGTTCTTTGAAATGCGTTTTGAGCTCTTATTGACTGTAAAATATTTGTCTGAAAACCGATTTCACTTACCGTCATTGTTCCTACCCTATCTTTCTATACTATATTTTTCATTTGTTCATAAATTTGTTTTGCAAACCCAAAGGATGTCGATGGATTTGAAGATATATCCTTGGCTATTTCGTCATAAAACATTGATTTGAACATTTGTTCTCCCCGTCCGCCGGAAAACATTGCGTCTTCATCTCTTTCAATCGTCGCATCCAGCGCTTTAAACATCTGGTTCAGGAATACAGCTTCAAACTGCGCTGCCGCATTCATTAAGTCTTCCTGTTTTTTATCCTTAAAATTAATGTTTGACAGTTCATTAATCTTATTTTGCTGAATATTTAAATCAGTTGCCTGAATATTTGGCGATTCCAACATTGTTACTTCCCCTGTTTATATTATTTCAAGCGTTGCTTGAAGGCTTCCGGCGGCTTTTAAAGCCTGTAGTATGGATATTAAATCAAAAGGCGTTACTCCTATTGAGTTTAAAGCTCTTACAAGCTCGCTTAAATTAGCGTTAGCAGGAACTTCCACAAATTTGCCTTCTGCTTCCGTAATTTCTATTTCTGAATTTGAAACCGCTGTAGTTGTCCCTACTGTAGCCATTTCGTTAGGCTGGGAAACTTCATTTTCGGTTTTTACAGTAACACTTAGATTTCCGTGCGCAACCGCCGCAGGCATAAGTTTTACATTGTTTCCTATAACGATTGTTCCTGTCCGTTCGTTGATTACAATTTTTGCTACTGAATCAGACGGATTAAGAGTGATATTTTCGAGAATTGATAAAAACTTTATCCGGTCTTCATTGTATTTTGCAGGAATTGCAACGCTTATTGCGCTTCCGTCTATTGCTTTTGCGGGAGCAATGCTTTGACTTATCACATCAGCAACTCTTGATGCCATTGTAAAATCCGATTTATGAAGAACCAGCTTAAGTCCCAGTTCATCGCCAATATCGGAAGTTATATCACGTTCAATTATTGCGCCGTTCGGGATTCTTCCTGAAGTAACGATACTTGTTCTTGCGGAACTTCCCTCAGCTGAAACGCTTGTTCCTCCAACGCTTATAGGTCCCTGAGCAACGGCGACAACTTCTCCGTTAGGAGCTAAAAGATGTGTTTGAACAAGGACGCCGCCTTCAAGACTTGAACAGTCGGCAAGAGATGAAACCGTAATATCAATTCTATCTCCGTTTCTGGCAAAAGCGGGAGCCATTGCCGTTATAATTACAGCCGCTGTGTTGCCTTTTTTAATATCATTAGGCGTGTCTATTACTGTTCCAAGATTTTTTAAAAGAGAAACGTTTGTAATCTGGGTTGATCTGCTGTTATCTCCTGTTCCAGGCAAGCCTACAACTATTCCATAACCCACAAGCTGGTTTTCTCTTATCCCGTCTATATGCGTTATGTCTTTTATCCTTACTTTATTAGCAAGAACAGGCATATAACCCGAACTGAAAAATATCAGCAGCGTTAAAATTAAAATCGTCTTTTTCATACCTGTAAAACCCGTCTCCATTATTTTTAAAACCAATTAATTTTTAGAAAAGATGCCCGAAGATTCTGTTCATTAGGCTTTCTGAATCATGTCTTGACACTGTTCCGTTTCCGACAACTGCAAGCTGTAAGTTTGCAATATTGCTTGATTGAACTGTTCCTGCCGTTGTAATAAAACGTGGATCAAGTATTCCGCTCATAATTACCTGCGATTTTTCTCCGCCGTTTATTGCAACTTTTTTACCCTGTATTACAAGATTTCCATTTGGCAAAACCTGTGTAACCTGTACGGTAATTGTATCGTTAAGGCTTATTGTTCTTTGCGCGCTTGCTGTATTCTTCGTTTTAGATGACCCTCCATAACCGTCAAGATCAGGAAGATCAATTCTTGTCCCCTTTTTTTGACTATTGAACAGTTCATCTATTACACTGGTAAATTTATCTTCCATTTCTGAACTTGCGCTTACATTTAACGATAAATCAGTCAGCATAATTGAATTTTCGGCTAAAATAACAGTTATAACGTCCCCTATAGTCTTTGCTCTTACTGTGCTGAAAAGAGATTTAGGTTGCATAGGGTAAACAGACTGGGAAACTCCCGCCTGAAAAAGCGATTCTGCGTTTGCGCCGTTATTTATTAATACAAATGCGCTTATGCTTATTAATGTTTTAAATAAAATATTCTTTTTCATCAGCTTTTTTCCTACCTAAATATTGATTAAAACCAGATTTTGCCCAATAACTTTGCCGACATAATTTTTTTTGTATTGTATGCTTTTTACTTTTATAAAATCGCCGGTTTTGCCGCTTGTTAAGGCTATTGCCGGAATAGTAACCGCTATGGCGGGAGTTTTAAATATCAGGGAAACCGGACTGTTTATTACTATTGTCGGAATTTCCTGAATATCTTTGATTTGTATAACTTCTCCGGGTTTAATATTTCTTCTTGCCATATAGTTACCTGGTTTAAAGTTTTTTTGAGGCAAACTGCCAAACGAAGAAGTAATTTCTTTTTGCTCAAAAGCTATACTGTTTAATGTTTCGCCTGTTTTTATCCAATCTTTTGCTACCCAGGCTTTAGTTTTAATCTTAATTTCAGCTCTTGCTCCAAAACTTTTAACTCTGACATTATTTACATATATGCCTGTTTTTATAATGGATATTACATCCAGATTGCCAATTTCTGCTTTAATTTCAACTTTTCCGTCAGGCAAACTTAACGTCTGATAAGGTAAAGATATTATGTTAACCTCTATTTCCCCGTCATAAATTTGTTTTAGTTGCTCAATAATATCATTTTTAATTTCTTCTATAACAAATTGAGAACTTAAATCAGCGCAATAAGCTCTGAGGTTAATTCCCAGAAATATAAAAGCTGATAAAACCAATATGTTAAGTAACTTTCTCAATTTAGTATCCTTTAATTAAGTATTAATGATTAACTCATACGGTTAACGATGGCAAGCATTTCATTTGATGATTTAATCAGCTTTGAATTGGCTTCAAAAGCCCGTTCTGACTGAATAAGGTTTATGAGCTCCTCTACAACCTGAACGTTTGAGCCTTCAATAAAGCCCTGTTGAAGAGTTCCAAACCCTTCCTGTCCCGGTTGTCCTTCTATAGGCTTACCTGAAGCTGCGGTTTGATTGTAAAGGTTTTTTCCGATTGCTGAAAGACCAGCCGGATTAGCGAATTTCGCAAGCGTTAAAGTTCCTATATCAGTTTGCGCGGAATCTCCAGCTAATCTTACGGCTATTTTGCCGTCCGGTGTTATTGTTATATCCTGAGCTTCCGCCGGAATATTGACCTGAGGCTGTATTACAAATCCATCGCTTGTTGTCAGCTGTCCTGTTGCGTCTATTTTTAAACTGCCATCTCTTGTATATGCCGTTGTTCCATCATCCATAAGCACTTGCAGGAAACCGCTTCCTTCAATTGCCACATCAAGTTTTCCTCCGGTGGCTTTAAAGGCGCCTTCGCTGAATTCTTTTACGGTTGCGGAGGTTTTAGTTCCAAGACCAACCTGTATACCTACCGGCTGGGTTGTTCCCTGAAAAATCTGAGCGCCGGACGCTTTTACTGTTTGAGATAATAAATCCTGAAATTCCGCTCTAACTTTCTTATAACCTGTTGTGTTTACGTTTGCCAAATTGTTTGAAATTACATCTATATTTAATTGTTGAGCTAACATCCCTGTTGCCGCAGTAGTTAAAGACCTTAACATAAATTTCCTCCCTGTTTATAAAAATAATTAAATTTATTAATATACTCTCCCCAAAATGAATTTCGGTTTTTGTTGTGTGGCGGCGAAGCCGCCACACAACAAAAACAATTTAACAAAAATTCGAAATTTATTTTTATTTGAGCATCGTTATCCAATAACTGTTCCTACCTCGTTTACTGTTTTTCTAAGCGTTGCGTCTGTATCTTTTATTATTTTTGATAAAGTTTCATAGGTTCTTGCGCCTGAAATTGAATTAATCATTGTTTTAACCACATTTGCGTTTGAAGTTTCAAGATATCCCTGCATAACAGCTCCGTTTTTAAGCTCAACAGGCGGATTGTCGGGATCGCTGTTCCTAAAAAGCGATGTTCCCATCATTTTTAATTTTGTTTTATCTTCAAAATCAACCATTTTAAGTTTGTCAAGTTCATCAGTTCCTGACATTATTCTTCCATCTCGTGTTATAACAAGTTTTTCAACTCCTATATCTTCAAGATCAATATTTATGCCTCTTCCACCTTCTCCAAGAACTTTATATCCTTCCTTTGTAACGATATCCCCTTCGTCATTAACTGAAAAACTGCCATTTCTTGTGTAAAATTGTCCTTTTTCCGTTTCAACAGTAAAAAACCCTTCTCCATTAATGGCTAAGTCAAGTTTTTTGTCGGTTTGATGAAGAGAGCCCTGCGAAAAATCAAGCTGGGTAGCGTCAATCATGCTTCCTGCGCTTAAATTCCCGATCGAGGTCATGCTATCAGAAGCTTCTCCGTTTTTTTTATTCATATCGGGGACACTAAAGTCCTGAATATTACGAAATGTCGGTATTAATTGTTTAAAACCGGTAGTATTGGCGTTAGCAAGATTATTCGCAATAATATCATTAAGGTCAATTATACTGACCATTCCTGATGCCGCTATATCTATACCATTTACCATTTTTCCCCCTAATCGTCCTGTATTGTTTTATTTTTATTGTGATTTCAATATTTTTCTTACATAATTTTGAGTTTCTGCATAAGGAGGAATTCCCCCATATTTGTTAACGCTTCCCGGTCCTGCATTATAAGCCGCAAGTCCCAGTTCTACTGAATTATATTTATGTATTAAATTACTCAGATATTTTGTTCCCCCTGAAATATTCTGTTCAGGATCAAACGGATCTTCTACGCCTAATCCTTTAGCTGTTGCGGGCATTAACTGCATTAGCCCCTGTGCTCCTGCCGGAGAAACAGCTTTGGGATTAAAACCTGATTCAGCCTTAATAACTGCGCTGACCAGGTCTTTATCCAGATTATTTTTTCTGGAATATTTTTCAATTAATTGATTCAGTTCTTTTCTGTTAAATTTCTCATCAGTTGAAGATGTTTTATCGGTTTTTATATCCTCATTTTCAGGAGGTGAAAATTCATTTAGTTTTTCATCCAGAATTTTATCAAAAGAGTTTGAACCGGTTGTGTGATTGTTTAGTAAGCCGTTAAACTTTTGATCAATCATACCGATTGTATTTTCTATTTGTCGTATACGACTTAAAGTTATGTCCAGACTTGATAAATTCATCCTACCGAAATCTCTTTTCCCTGTTTTTTTATATCAGGATATAAATACCCACACATTAATATTCAAATTACAATATTAAGCGGTTGTTATCATCCATCGTGAGATGTATATACAAATTAACACTTAAATCTGAAGGTTTATTTTTTATTTAAGAAGAAATAATATTTTATGCGCTTCTCCTGTTATTGCAGGTCGCAACAAAAAAAGAGGGATAATCCCTCTTTTTTGATTAATATCTTTTTTTGAAACCTCCTTTTTTAAACTAAATATAATAATATTTAACAGTTTAAAATTGAAAACCTCCTTTATTAAGTTTAAAATGATAACATAATGCTATAAAATTAAAATTGTACCTCCTTTTTGAGAATTTTTTGAATTTGTATATATTTATAAAAAAATTTTTTACTCAACAATTGCCTGTCTTTATAAAAAATTAATTAAAAAAAATATTATTAAAAAATATTAAGCGCCATTTTTTCAATCATATAAAGAGTTTTAACTAAATATATATTTTTTCAATACTGCTATATCTTTTTTAACAAAAATTTATACAAAATTTTTGTTAAAATCTTGAAAGATATAATATGCCAAAATCAAGATTAGAAATGTCTTATGGAGTTAAAATATGTAAAATTAATTATTATAATTCTATTAGGCTAATTAAGAATAACAAAAAATCATATTTTAAAACCATTTTGAGGATTATAATCTCTAAAAACGTTTATTTATAGGCAATTTGAGTTAACATTATTAAAAATATTTGTAAAGATTTAAAAGAAATATTAAAAGCTTATTCTATTTTGTTGATATTACAAGTTTTAAAGCTTTTTAAACATGTTTTTTACTTGTCATGGCATGATTTGGCATGCTTTTTTCAAAAACAGAAAAAAATTTATAGTATATATTATAAATTACGTCATCGGCATGCTGGTTTTATATTCGTAATGCCGTAGTTTTCTGAACTTTATGTGGCTTATATTAAACAAAGTTAGGTGTTTTAGGAGGAGTGAGAATGTTTGAGCATGCAGAATATGGACAAGAAAATTTTGAATCTTAGCGAAGACGAAGCAATTCGGGAAAAGAAAAAGATTGCTTCGCGCTGTATAAACCTGGAATGTAAAAAAGAACAGCTTTCAATACTTATTGAGAAGCTTTATAAGATATCAGGCGAGAGGATAAACTTACTGCCTGATGAACATGAGCAGAATATAATCTCTAAATGCGTTAGTGAAGCAGGTCTTTATCTGTTTTCGATAGCAGATCAGCTGCGACAGGCGTTAAAGAGCAGAAAAGAAATAGAAAAAGAGATTTCTTTAGCGAAAAACAAGATAAATTTATTGGATAACATCTTGAAAAATAAAGAACAGGGCTAAAATTTTTGGTGTTATGAAAGAAAAATATTTTACGCAGGAAAATTTAGCTTCGGAATCACGAAAATTTAGGGAAGAAACCGCAATTTTCCATAACCACAGGAAATTTAAGTTTAAAAGTGAAACATCTGTGCTTTTGGTATTAGATATGCAGGATTTTTTTTGCGAAAGTTCTTCCCATGCTTTTATCCCTTCTTTTGAAAGCATAATTCCTAATATATTAGAGCTTATTTCCTCTTTTAAAGCGAATAACCTTCCTGTAATCTTCACAAGACACCTAAATACCACGAAAAATGCTTGTATGATGGGCGAATGGTGGAATGATTTATTGACGGAAGAAAATAAATTCAGCAAAATTATAAAGAAATTAAACACGGCAGGATGTACTGTTCTCAATAAATCTCAGTATGATGCTTTTTATAATACCAATCTGCAAAGACTTTTAGAACATTATAATATTGATAACGTTGTAATAACAGGAGTAATGACGCATTTATGCTGTGAAAGTACAGCAAGATCAGCTTTTACAAGAGGATTTAAAACTTTTTTTGTTATAGACGGAACAGCGACATATAATGCAACTTTTCACAGAAATACGCTTGTAAACCTCGCTCATGGCTTTTGTATTCCGGTTTTAGCCCAGGAATTACTGGAGGAATTGAATGTTTAATTCCTCAAATATAGACGTTTCAATAATTGGAGCTGGAGTAGCAGGCATTTCATGCGCAATACAGTTAAAAAGATATGGCATCGAGCCGGTTATGTTTGAAAGAAGAGCAATCGGAGGACTTTTAAGAAACGCAAACCTTGTAGAAAACTATCCCGGCTTTTATGAAAGTTTAACAGGCTTGGAATTAGTGGAAAAATTAAAAACACATCTTGAAAAATCCTTATTAAGTCCTATTTTTGAGGAAGTTAAACTGGTAGAATTCAGTGATGATCTTTTTAAAATTCAAACTGAAAATTCAGAATACAGATCAAAAATTTTGGTTGTTGCATCTGGAACAGAGCCTAAAACGCCTCTTATAGAAATTCCTGAGAAAATTAAAAACCGAATTTTTTATGAAATTACTGAACTTTATAAATCAGAAATTAGCGGTAAAAAAGTTATTATAGTTGGTTCAGGGGATGCAGCGTTTGATTATGCTTTAAATTTAGCTTTAAATACAGATGTAAAACAGGTGATAATTTTAAATAGAACATCAAAAACAAAATGTATCAATCTGTTAAAGGAAAAAGCCTTAAAAAATGAAAAAATTATTTATATTGAAAACGAAGAACCTGTAAAACTGGCAAATATTTCTGACAGACTTGGCATTATATGTAATAGCGCAAAAGAAATAGACGCTGATTACCTTTTATTTGCCATTGGCAGAAAGCCTAATCTGAATTTTTTAAGTCATGAAATTTTAGAAAAACCAGAGAAATTTAAAATCACTAAAAAATTATTTTTTATAGGGGATGTGAAAAACGACATTTACAGGCAAACCGCAATTTCAGCAGGAGATGGAATTCGCGCAGCTATGGAAATATCACAATATACCACTTTGCAGTAATAATTTCGAATTTATACTATAAACGAATTGTGGTATTGCGAAGCGGGAGTGTTTTTTCTGGAAAATCCGGCTTTGCCGGTTTTTCGGAAAAATAAACTCATTCTAGTATAAATTATCCTTTTTTCGGACAACTTTGGCAGGAACACCTACCACCGTTGCGCCTGGAGGAACATCACGCAATACAACGGCTCCTGCTCCGACTTTAGCGTCCTGTCCTATAGTCAGTCTGCCTAAACATACCGAACGAATTCCAAGAACCGCTCTATCTCCAACAATAGTATGCCTTAAGAACCCGTCTTTACCAGTAGAACCCAAAACTACAGGACCTATTATCTGTACATTGTTCCCTATTTTAGCTGTTTCTCCGACTATTGCACCGGTATGGTCAAAAAAAACATTTTTGCCTATTTGGGCACCAGGATGAATTTCTATTCCTGTTAAAAATCTTGATACATTTGCAAGAAAACGAGGAATAACAGGGACTTTCCATTCATGAAGCTTATGAATAATTCGATGATTCCATACCGCATGTAATCCGGGAATAGAAAAAAACGCTTCTACTCTTCCTTTTGTCGCATAGTTATCCAGTTTTACAACGTTATCAATCTCTTCAGACATCGTTTTTATAAAAGATATCTTATTGCGGCTTAATCCTGATAAAATTTTGCCTTTTGCCAAAAATAAATCTGAAAAGAAAAGACCTGCCGCTGTTGTTGCTCCAATAAAAGCTTTTTTACCAATGTCATGCTTTTTTTCCTTAATTTCAGAGCTGTCAGTATTATCAATATTACTTTTTTCAGAAAATTTAACTCTGTTATTTGGATAATTTTGTTTAAAAAAAAGATCTGCGCCATAATCTCTTTGAATATTTAATTGCATTTTTTAAATCCTTTCTAATACAAAATCCGCTGGAACTTTTATAAAAGGACCAGCGGATTTGTTTATATTTTCTTATTTAACTATATATTTCAGTTAATATAAAAATAACCTGCCGGACGCATTCGCATCTGACAGCACATTATCATTTCGTTAATTTTACTTAATTTATAGCTAAAATTATTCATTTAAAAAACCACAATTATAGGATAAATATTTTAATTATTAATATTCAAAAATTTTAATGTGTCAATAGGTCAACAGGTTATTTCCACAATAAGTTCAAGTTCCACAGAAGCTCCAAGCGGAAGAGAAACAGCCCCTACGGCCGACCTTGCATGCTTCCCCCTGTCTTCAAATATCTTTACAAGCAGATCAGAAGCGCCGTTTATCACTTTCGGCTGACCGGTAAATGTATCCGAACTGTTCACGAAGCCTGTCAGTTTGATAATCTGTTTTACATTGTCCAAACCTGCTAAATCGTTTATTACGCTAAGCGCATTTAAAATGCATAATTCGGATGCTTTATATCCATATTGCTCTGAATTGAATCCTTCTCCTATTTTTCCGGTATAAATTAACTTGCCATCCTTTATAGGAAGACTTCCGGAAGTATATATAAGATTTCCAATCCTAACAGCGGGTATATATGATGCCACCGGTACTGAAACCCCAGGCAGTTCATAGCCAAGCTCTTTTATCTTTTTTGCAATTAATTGCATATTGCCTCCTTTCTTTTTTCAAGCGCCAATTTTACCGCTGATAAAGCATGAATCTCCGTTGTGTTAAATAACGGTATTCTCGATTTCTCCAATAAAAGAGGTATTTCTGTACAGCCTAGAATTACTCCTTCAGCTCCCTTTTCAATCATTTTCTCAATTATTTCTTCATATTTCGCCTGAGAATCTTCTTTTATTATACTTCTGCATAACTCTTCGTAAATTACACGGCTGACCTCCTGTCTATCCTCTTTATCAGGCAAAATTACCTCTATGCCATGGCTCTCTATTCTATTTTTGTAAAAATCTTCTTCCATTGTGAAGATTGTGCCCAATAACGCAACCTTTCTTATCTTTTGAGCTTTTATTTCCATAGATGTAACATCTGCTATATGAATTATAGGAATAGAAACCTTTTTTTCCACAATAGGAACAACTTTATGCATTAAATTTGTGCAAATTAAAATAAAATCAGCGCCGCTTTTTTCTAATCCTATCGCCGCTTCGCATACAATTGATCCAAGTTTTTCCCACTCGCCCTGAAACTGTAAATCCACTATTTCCTGAAAATTCATGCTATGTAAAAGAATTTTCGCTGAAGCGTTTTTCCCAAGTTCATTTCTTACTGCCGTATTGATTATTTTGTAATACTCAACTGTAGAATCAAAGCTCATTCCACCAATTAAACCAATAGTTTTCATTTTTTATTTCTCACTCTTACATTTACTGTATCTTTATAAAATAATAAAAAAGAGTAAAAAATAACCTATTTTTTACTAAGTTATTTAGTCTTTACCTTAAAATTTTTGGCATTATAATAAATTTATGCTAAATTTTAATCTTGATAAAGTATCATATCAAATTCTTGCTCTTTTGCAGGAAAATTCTCGCATTTCTTATACAGAAATCGGTAAAATAGTTAATTTATCTTCTTCTTCGGTTATTGAAAGAATTAAAAAACTGGAAGAAGCCGGGATTATAGCTAAATATACCATTAATATTAACCATAAGGCTTTAAATTATAATATTGTATCTATAATGATGGTCAGTTTATCCGGAATATTCAGCATCCAGGAAAAAGCTTTTTCTGAAACAATGATGCAGTTTCATCAGGTTATAGAATGCTTAAGAATTACAGGCACAAATGATTTTTTAATTAAAGTTATTACAAAATCAATTGAGGAGTTAAAAATAGTAAATGATGAAGTAGCTCGCTTTGGACAGGTAAACTCCTCAATAGTTGTTTATGATTTTCTTGAGCATAAATCAATTGATATTAAAAAATTAATGAATTGCCCCGAATTTTTTTCAAAATAAACCTGTTCTATATATGCTAAGAGGAGTTGCAAGTCTTCTTAGCGATTTTAAAAATTTATTTTGAAAAAATTCACAATAATAGTTGATCTTACACTTTATGCATGGTAATTTAATGCCATAAAGTGAAAAAAATCACTAAATATGGAATTGTATTTCATATTTAATTATCAAAATTATTTTGAATAATTATAGAAACTCCTTTTGGCGCAGTTTTAAATTAAATCCTGAAAAGAAGGTCTATTATTAAAAAAAGTTATTTTAACAAAGTATAAAAAATTTTGATTTTAATCGAGAAATAAATCACAATATAATTACAAGGAGGCTCAAAAATTGGTAGCTGAAACACAAAAAAATCTTGAAAAAGTTTTTGAAAAACAAAGAAAATTCTGTAAAGTAAACGAAATTGTTGAAAAATACAAATACCAAAAACAGAACTTAATAGCGATCCTTCAGGAAGTGCAGGGCGAATATCGCTACCTTCCCGAAGAAATTATGACTTATATTGCAACTATAATGTCAATTTCGCCGGCAAGCGTTTATGGAGTTGCGACATTTTACAGTCAGTTCAGCCTTGACCCTAAAGGCAAATACGAAGTTAAAGTTTGCGACGGCACAGCCTGTCACGTTCGTGGAAGTATGCCGGTTTATAAAGCAATCAAAGAAAAGCTGAAACTTAAAGACGGCAAGTTTACAACCGAAGACCTGCAATTTAGCGTGGAAACAGTACGTTGCCTCGGAGCCTGCGCCCTTGCGCCTGTTGTTGTTATAAACAACAAAGTTTATTCAAAAGTAACTCCTGAAGCCGTTAAAATCATACTTGACAAGCTTTTGGAAAGATCAGGAGAAGGAGATAAAGCTAATGACTAATACAGTAAAGGCGGATATAAAAAAAGAATTTGAAAGAGCTTCAGAATATGTCAAAAAGACCGGAGCAAGAGTGCTAATATGCTCAGGGACTGGATGTGTGGCTAATGGAGCATTGGATATTTACGATAAATTCCTTCAATTAGGAGCTGACGTAAAATTAAAAGGCGAAAAACATGTAACAGCAATAAAAACAGGCTGTCATGGCTTTTGCGAACAGGGCGTTTTTGTTGCAATTCCTGATTTAAAACTTACTTATGTAAGAGTAAAGCCTGAAGATGTAGCAGAAATAATAGAAAAAACTCTTAAAAACGCTGAAGTGATTGACAGACTTCTTTTTGTTGATCCAAAAACCAATAAAACAATACAAAATCCACAGGAAATTGACTTTTATAAATACCAGACCAAAAAAGCTCTTTTTAATTGCGGACAAATTAATCCGGAAAACATTGATGAATACATAGCCGCAAGAGGTTATGAAGCGATTGATAAAGTTATTAAAGAATTTACCCCTGAACAGGTCTGTAATGAAGTTGAACAGAGCGGCTTAAGAGGAAGAGGGGGCGGAGGCTTCCCTACAGGCAAAAAATGGAACTTTGTGAGAATGAACAAAGCCGATCAAAAATACGTTATTTGTAATGCTGATGAAGGCGATCCAGGCGCATTTATGGATTGCGGACTTATGGAAGGCGATCCTCACAGATTAATTGAAGGTATGATAATAGCGGCTTATGCTGTAGAGTCAAGCTTAGGATATATTTACGTCAGAGCTGAATATCCGCTGGCTGTAAAAAGATTAAAAATCGCCATTCAACAAGCGGAAGAAAGAGGCTTTTTAGGCGATAATATTTTCGGGACGGATTTTTCGTTCAGAATTAAAATTAAAGAAGGGGCAGGAGCTTTTGTTTGTGGTGAAGAAACCGCACTAATAGCCTCCATAGAAGGCGATAGAGGAATGCCGATGCCAAAACCTCCTTTCCCCGCAAATGAAGGTTTGTTTGGAAAGCCAACACTTATAAACAACGTAGAAACATACGCAAATATAACAATGATAATATTAAACAATGCGGAACAATATAAAAAATACGGTACAGGAGGCAGTCCTGGTACAAAAACCTTTTCAATAACAGGAGAAATCAACAATTCAGGACTTATTGAAGTACCTTTAGGCACAACTTTAAAAGAAATCGTTTATGACATAGGCGGTGGAATCCGAAATAACAAGAAATTCAAAGCAGTTCAAATCGGAGGTCCTTCAGGCGGTTGTTTAACAGAACAACATCTTGATCTTGCACTTGACTATGAGTCTTTAAAAAGCGTAGGAGCAATGGTAGGTTCAGGAGGCTTGGTTGTTATGAACGAAGACACCTGCATTGTTGAAGTTGCAAGGTTCTTTCTGGAGTTTACACAAAGCGAATCCTGCGGAAAATGTATTCCCTGCCGTGAAGGAACAAAGCAAATGCTTCATATCCTTGAAAAAATCGTGGCAGGCAAGGCTGAACTTAAAGACCTTAAATTACTTGAAGAACTTGCGGAAGTTGTACAGCTTGGTTCATTATGCGGATTGGGCAAAACTGCTCCTAATCCGGTGTTGTCAACTTTAAAATACTTTAAAGACGAGTATTTAGCGCATATTGTGGACAAAAGATGTCCGGCAGGAGTATGTGAGGCATTCAAGACAATTAAAATTGATCCGGCTCTTTGCAAAGGCTGTACAAAATGCTCTAAAGTTTGTCCGGTTTCAGCGATAAGCGGCAAAATAAAAGAAACATTCGTTATTGACCAGGAAAAATGCATTAAATGCGGCGCATGTTTAACATCCTGCCCGTTTGACGCAATTAAGGAGGAAAACTAATAAAATGAACGCTAATATAATGGAAAATAAAATCGAACAAAAATTAATCGTGGATGGAAAAGAAGTTTCCTTCTCAAATGAAAAAAATCTGCTTGAAGTAATAAGAAAAGCCGGTATAGAAGTCCCAACCTTTTGCTACAGACCGGATTTAAGCACTTATGGCGCTTGCCGTATGTGTGTGGTTGAAATTGAAGGAATGGGAATTCAGACAAGCTGTACTGTAAAGCCGCAAGCCGGAATGAAAGTTCAGGTTAACACTGAAAAAACAAGAAAAATCAGAAAAATGACCGTTGAACTTCTTTTGGCAAGCCATAACAGAGATTGCACAATTTGCGCAAAAAGCGAAAACTGTGATCTTCAGGATTTGGCAAAAAAGCTTGGGGTAAGAGATGTAAGGTTTCCAAGCAAAGAAAAACATCTGCCAATTGACGATAAAAACCCTTCAATAGTAAGAGATCCCAGCAAATGCATACTTTGCGGCGCATGCGTAAGAGCCTGCAAGGAAATTCAGGGAACAGGCTGTCTAAGCTTTGTAAACAGAGGCTCAGAAGCGACTGTAATGCCTGCTTACGGCAAAGGTCTTGATGAAGTTGACTGCACATATTGCGGACAGTGTACAGCAGTATGTCCTACAGGAGCTCTTAGAATTAAATCCGACATAGACAGAGTATGGGAGCAGATTCTTGATCCTAAAAAGAAAGTGGTGGTTCAAATTGCTCCTGCGGTAAGAATTGCAGCCGGCGAAACCTTTGGGCTTCCTTACGGCGAAAATACTCTAGGGCTTATCACAGCCGCTCTTAGAAAAATCGGATTCGATTCAATCTTTGACACCTGTTTTACAGCCGATTTAACCATTATGGAAGAAGCCTCAGAGTTTATTGAAAGGTTTAAAAAGGGCGAAAATCTGCCTTTATTTACCAGCTGTTGCCCTGCATGGGTCAGATTTCTTGAGCAAAGATACCCTAGTTTTCTGAAAAATCTTTCCACATGTAAATCTCCACAGCAAATGTTTGGTTCTGTAGCTAAAAAAGTGCTTATAGAGGAATTTAACCTTAACAAACCAGCTGACCAGCAAATAAAAAAAGAAGATATTGTAATAGTTTCTATAATGCCTTGTACTGCCAAAAAAGCTGAATGCAACAAGGAAGAATTCAAAACAGACGACACGAAAGACGTTGATTTTGTTCTTACCACACAGGAAATGATAAGAATGATAAACGAAGCCGGTGTAGACTTTAAGCACATTGAACCGGAGCATCTTGATTCGCCGTTTGGTATATTTTCAGGTGCAGGTGTAATATTTGGATCATCAGGCGGTGTTGCTGAAGCGGCATTAAGAACTGCTTATGAAACAATTACCGGCAGAAAAATTGAAAAAGTGGCAATTACAGAAGCCAGAGGGCTTCATACAGTAAAAGAGCTTTCCATCAAAATTGATGAGCACGAAGTAAAAGTTGCTATAGTAAACACTCTCAGCGAAGCCTCAGCGTTGCTTGAACGAATTAAAAACGGTGAAGCTCATTATCATATGGTAGAGGTAATGGCTTGCCCAGGCGGCTGCTTAGGCGGCGCAGGACAGCCTCCAAGTTATAAAGACAGGGAAATAAAAGAACGAAGAATGAAAGGGCTTTATGACGCTGATGTGCATAACCCTATTCATAAATCCCATGATAACCCTGAAATAATAAGGTTATACCAAAAATGGCTCGAAAAACCCAACAGCCACATCGCTCATGAGCTTTTACACACCCATTACAAAAACAGAAAAAGAATTTTTGGCGAAATTATAAATCTTTCTTCTGTAGAAAAAGGCGCAAAAGTTACTGATGTTCAGGTATGCGTTGGAACAAACTGCTATGCAAAAGGTTCTTATGGAATTATTGAGGCTTTAACAAAGCTTATCAAGGAAAATAATCTTGAAAATAACGTCAACATAAGAGCAACATTCTGTATGGAACATTGTTCAGAGGGTCCTTCAGTTGTCATTGACGGAGAACTTATACTTAAAGCTACTCTTGATAAGATTGAGGGTGTTTTTAAAGACAAAATTCTCTCAAAATATCAGAAATAAAGGAAATGGCGTTTTGTCAATGTGAGGAAGAGCGAAAGCGACGACGTGGCAATCTTTCCATCCTCATATTGAATTCGTCATGTTTAAAATGAAAAAAAAACTCTCAGGTCCCACTTTAAGAAGATTGCCAAGGTATTACAGGATTGTCTGTGAGCATTTTGAACGTGGCGAAGAATATATTCGCAGCGTTGAGATTGCCCGCCGGCTTGATGTTGACGAAACACAAGTCAGAAAAGACATTGCGGCGATAAATTACTCCGGCAAGCCTAAAATTGGTTTTAATACAAAAGAATTTAAGGCGCATCTTGAGAGTTTTCTTGATCTTTCCAATGCCAAAAAGGCTTTTCTTATTGGGGCAGGAAGTTTAGGGCTTGCGCTTGCGAAATATACCGGTTTTAATAAGTATGGACTTGATATTATTGCTCTTTTTGATGTTGACCCTCATAAAATAGGTTTAAAAATAGCTGAAAAAGAGATTTTTCATATTTCAGAGTTTACTGAAAAGGTTTGCGAACAGGATATTAAAATAGTAATAATAGCAATTCCAGGCGAAGAGGCTCAAAAAATGGCGACACTTGCTGTTAATTCAGGGATTAAAGCAATCTGGAATTTCGCGCCGATTAATATTGAAGTTCCAAAGGAAATTATTGTCGCTAATCAGGATATTGCGGCTGATTTTGTTATTTTATCAATGAAAATTGATGAAAATAAAGGTTAATTAGTTTTGTTACGCAGAACAGGACTTATTTTATGAAAATTTCAAAAAATTGAGTTTTTAGAGGCGCCCTTTAATTTATTCAATCCACTTAATAAGCTCAAACACCTCGGCAAGCGGTACGCCGATTCTTTGCCCCGCATTTTGGGCTTCGTTTTTAAAGAAGCTTAACCATTTTTCTCCAACTCTTTTATATTCAGATTCGTGAGCCTGTATCGCTTTTTCTTTTATATGCCAGGTTTCTGTTATATCAATGTAAAAATTGCCTCTAAAATCTGTTGGGGATTGATACCAGTTACTTCTGTACATAAGTATTCTTTTCACATGCCGACCTGCTTGAAGCGTGGCTTTTGATAAAGCGGCGTGATCATGATGAATATCACCATGCCAGTGAGTATAAATTTGATCTATTTTTTTTTCTTCTATAAGCTTGATTATATCAATATTTAACTCGTCATTAAATTCAAGCTTCAGCGTTTCGCAATTTCCCCGTGTAACTTCAGCTCCGAGAATTTTAGCGGCGTTTTTGCCTTCATTTAAGGCAACATCATTATCTCTTACGGCTTGTTTTGCATAATCGCTGTAACCTGAAGTTGTGGCGACATAAATATAGACTTTATCTCCCTTAGCTGTATGCTTTGCAATGGAACCGCCGCAACCCAGTTCGATGTCATCAAAATGCGCGCCTATCGCAAGTATATTCATTCAACAACTCCTTAGTATTTCCCTTGATTTTTCTATTCCACAGTTAAATAACATATCAATTGAACTTAAATATGGTATAAACTCCCCGTGTAATTGAGGATAAACCGGATGTTTAAAATCCTGCCATATAACTTGGATTCCCGCTTCTTCAAACAATTCCGGAATTAAATAATTTTTAGCTCCAACCCCTGATAAATAAATTTTAGCATCAACTTTTTTTAATAAATCGATCAAAAGATCATTTTTGTTTCCTTCAGGGTGTAAATTGCTTGCCATAATTCTTTCTATTTTGATATTAAATATTTCCATAAGCGTATCTATGGATTTTAAGTTGAAATCAATCATTTTTTCGCATTGAAAAGCATATAAATTATTGATATATGGAATTATTTCATTAAAAAAAGGAGCTTTTCTGTAGTTATTAATAATTAAATTAAGATTATCTTCACGCCAACCGGTATCCGAAAGCAAAACTTCGTTTATAGGGGTTTTTTGAGAACATTTCTGAACTGCGACAGTAAACCATTTTTCTCCATTTTCTGTTTTAATCTTATCTCTGTTATGCCAGCTTTTGCTATTGTTTAAAAACTGAACATTATCGAGTATTATCCAAAGATCGGAATTTAAAAATCTTTGGAAAAAACCCATATACGGCAAGAAATCGGGCTGGTGTATAACTGCTGTCTTATTCATTAAGCTGTTTATTTCCTTGTATATAGCGCTTTGTTAACACAAGATTAGTCTATTTTAACATGCCTGTTTTTTTATGTACTGAATCATTTAAAGTAAAAAACAATTCATAAAATTTAACTTGAAATTTTGTGAAAATTTATTATAATTAAACTTATAATTTTTATGTATATGTATGTGTATATGTATATGTATATAAAAATTATAAGAATGAGTAAGAAAGGAGAATATTATGGGTTATGCTTTAACCACTTCTACTTGTACAAGGCAAACAGTATTATCAGGTAGCGTGGATGCAAACGGTTATGCAAATTTTTTATCTGCGGGAACAGGACTGGCTGTTAATCTCGATGCAACGCCTGATCCGGTAATTGTTACCTTTGCGCAAGGATTCAATGAACTTGGCACTGTTGATTATTTTGAAAAAATCGATGCAGATCAAACTATCAGCAGTTTAACTGCCAGTACCACAAACTTTCTTTATGTTGACAGGGATTTGTCAACTTCCGCAATTACATACGGGCATACAACATTGGCGCCTGATTATGGATTTGCCAGACCATCCAGTCCTTCCACAGGACAGCACCATTTTAATATCCCTAAAATGACAATGGAGGTTTATAACGGAAGCTCATGGGAAGTCAAACAAAGAGTATTCCTCGGTGAAGCTGTTACTGACGAGGACAGCGTTACTGATGTTATTACTTATGTTCTAAGAGGATTCTGTAGTTCTGAAATTTTTAGTGTTAGTATAAATACTGCTTATACAAAGAGCATTAATACTGGTGTTAATACTGAATATGTTGATATAATGTGCTTATTCAGAGAAAATAGTAATTATAATTGGATACCTTTAGATTCTGAAAGACGAGAATCCGTACAAACATGGGGAGGAGGTTACAATATGTTTAATCGAAATCAGGCAAAAGTACAATTTGATTCAAATTCTGTAACTAATAAATACACAAATCCCTATTACGCTTATCCACTTGGAAGCTCGTCTATAAATATCACAACTGGAGAATGTATATTTATAGCAAAAAGAACATTTTAAATTATAAAAATACAGCTCATTTCGTTGTTAAATGAGCTGTATTTAGCTTTTTATTCAGAGTAAACTAATAAATAGTTTTTTTAATATAAAATAAAAGTTGGAAAATTATATTATAATTATTTTAAAATAAGGATTCTAAAATGAAAGAAAAAGTTCTTAAAAATTTTCTTAATGTATATTGGCTAAGACCTGAAACGGCTATGTGGAGAACTATTGATGCCTGTTTGTTAAATAAATATCGTGATTACATAAAATCTCCTTCTCTTGATTTTGGGTGCGGAGATGGAATTTTTTCTTTTATTGCCGCTCAAGGAGGAATAGACCTTCAGTATGATGTTTTTAAGTCCACAACTAACTTGGAATCCTTTTTTAACAAAATAGATATTTACAATTCTTATGATGAAAAAATTAAAAATCTTATAAAGATAAATCGAAAACCAAATTATGTTTTTGATACAGGCTTTGATCATAAACAAAGCCTGCTGGATAAGGCTAATTTATTAAGTATTTATAAATCTACGACTTTAGGCGATGGAAATGGGATACTTGCGTTTGAAAATGAATCTTTTTCCTTTATTTTTTCTAATATAATTTATTGGCTAAACGACCCGGAGGTTACACTTAGAGAAATAAAACGCATACTAAAAAAAGAGGGAAAGGCTTTTATTTTTGTTCCGGATAAGCAATTTGCGGAAAGTTCTTTTTATTATAATTTGTATCTTAAAACAAAGGACCCATCCTGGAAATGGCTGGAAAAAATAGATAGAGGAAGACTGTCTGATAATATACAACACACTTATTCATATCAAAAGTGGGCTGAAATTATTCAAAAGGCAAATTTAAACATAATCGAACACAAAGCTTATCTTTCAGAAAAGATAATTAAGATGTGGGATATTGGACTTCGCCCTATTTCACCGTTATTGATAAAAATGACTTCAAAAATAAATAATGAAGATTTGCTGGAAATTAAAGAAGAATGGATAAATTTATTCTATGAATTAATAAATCCAATAATAGATAATATAGAATTAAATGAACAAAATCAGGGCAATTGTACCTTTCATATGTTTATTTTAGAAAAATAGAAATTTCCATGTAAATATTCTCAAAACCATCAGTTTTAATATTTTCCAGTCCAATTTTACTCATTTTTTCTATATCAAGCTCTTTTGTAAAAATTTCAGTATTTATATTTTCATGATAACCCGCAAATATAGATGAGCCTAGATTGTCCAGATATTTGCCGTTTTCAGTTTCAAAAAGCTCGTTTGCAACTATAATACACGGAAGTCCGCAGGCATTTGCTTCAAAAGGAGTTACCCCGCCGCCTGTTATGGCAAGATCATATTTGTAAAACTCCTCAATAAGCGATGGTACAGTGTCTAATATCGCAAAATCATCATTAATCAATTCTTTTAATTCGTTTTTATGCTGAAAAGACGGACCTGTTATAACGCAAGCTTTTTTATTCAACTCTTTCAGTATGTTCACAACTTTTAACGTTACGCCGTAAGTGTCACTTCCTCCAAGAGTTACCAGAATATTATCGATATTGTTTCTTTCTCTTTTAAAGAAATCTATTTTCTTGTTTAAAACAAGATATTGTATGCCTTTACAAACTTTTTTCCCTTTTAAATCCCTATTAAATATACACGGAAGTCCTGCAAAATTGATATCGGCAAGCTCTGCGCCGCTTCCTGCGTCATCAAAAGCGATGAGTTTAATTCCGTTTTTTACAATATTTTGAGAATGCCTGATATCTGTATCCAGCCTGTCGTTTATCCATGTTTTAAGTCTGTATTTTTTTATTAATTCAGTTTCCCAGTCTGATTCAAAATCAACCAGTTTGACTATTTCAAAATTAACTGACTTTTCTTTCAGGATTGAAACAGCTGTTTTATCATTATTAATAAAAACAACATATTCTTTGTTAACAGAATTTAAAAACTCTGTCAGATTTAAAGCTCTGTATAAATGCCCCAATCCCTTTTGATGGGAGGCTTCCAAGCATATTCCAAACATATTTTTGACTATTTTTTGTTTAATACAAGTATCATTGTATCAGTCATTTTATTTTGGGTTAATTCTTTTTTGTACATATCATTAATTTCTTTTGAGAAAAAATTTGTATATTTGCAAAAATCAGAAGGCTTTCTGTTTTTTAACCATGAAAAAGCGTTATCAAGTCCCCAAACCTGCCAATAGTAAATATTTTCAATGTTATAACCTGTTTCTTCGGCTAAAATTTCTAAAGATTTTGTAGAAAAAGTATAATAGTGCATTTTCATATATAAAAACTTTTTAAATTCTTCTAATTCGTGTAAATATACAAAAGGATTATATTTATTAGGAAAAGTCATTATTAATTTTGAATTTGAATCTTATAATAAAGGTTTTAAATCCTGCAAAAAAGCCTTACTGTGTCTAACGTGTTCAAACACGCCAAATGCAGTGATTAAATCAAATTTTTTGTCTTTTATTTCATTTGAATCTCTATAAAAAGTAATATCTTTAAATTTTTCCTTGCAATTCTTAGTTAAAAAATCAAAATTTTGCTGTGATCTTTCTGCGCTTGAAATATTTTTATCCTTGAAATATTTAAGAATAAATTGCAAAAACCCTCCGCTACCGCTACCTACTTCTAAAATATCTTTTGAATCTTTTACTAAATTAAGATATACATCCCTAAAGTAGTCTTCATACTGTAATACTGCTCGATCCTGGAAATCTTTTAAGCTCATATCTTTATATTGGCGATCATCCTGTCGATTATAATAATTGTAATAGAAATCACTTTCTTCTTTTTCAGTCATAATTTTATCTAAAAACTGCATACCGCAACCGTTGCATTCCAGCACTTTGGTTTTATCACAATCAAATATGCCTTCCATAAAGATAAAATTGTCTTCACTTTTACAAACAGGACAGTTCACTTAATTATTCTCCTTTTCATATTGCATTAACAATTGAACAAGCTCTTTTATATTAATAAATTCATTTTCGCTTTTATTCACCAGAAAACAAGCTTTTTTATAATCTTCCAAAGTGTCTATTGTAAGGCTTATTTCGGGTTTATTTTTTTCTTTCGGCACATTTAAAACTGTAATCTTGAACAAATCAAGGTTTTCAAGTATGTACTCATTAACATGCTCCAGATGATGAGGTTCTTTTCCTTCAATACAGCTTTTTTCCAGAGTTTTAAACGTAAAAATTTCTGCGCCGACGCCTTTTGGCAGGTTTGTAAAAGAATGCGAATAATCGGATTTTGTTTCAAGATGAAGATTTATTAAATTATCGAGCTCTTCTATATCCGTAAAAGGATTATCAGCCGTAAGCCTTATTATATGCTCAAAATTATATTTTTTTGCGCATAAATAATATCTTTCCAGAACATTATTTTCACTGCCTCTATAGCAGGTGATGTTATTTTCAGAGCAAAAACTTTCTATTATATCGTTTTCAGGGTTTATTGAGGTAGCTAAAATAACTTTTACAGATGTTTTTAAGAACGATAACCTATAAAAAATATGTTCCAGGAGGGTTTTATTTCCTATTTTTTTTAAAACCTTACCAGGCAAACGATTTGATCCCATTCTGGCTTGTATAATTATGCCTATCAAGAAAAATCACTCCAGGTAATTAATTCATCCTCTTTCAAGTCTTTTAATGCGATTTTGCCTGTTAATTCCGTTAAATATTCAGGTTCAATTCCATTGCCGGGTCTTTTTATATCAATGTTATCAAGTGAAAATTGTTCGCCTTTTTTAATATTTTTTATTGCAACAATACTTTTTCTGTTATTTATTCTATTCTGAATTTCTGCGCCAACAGGCATTTTAACAGAGGAACCTTTCATTTTTTCAATTTCTCTCACTGAATCAACAATGTATTTCATCTCGTCAGGAGTCGCAGAAATCATATGATCCGGACCTTCAGCGTTTTTATCGAGAGTAAAATGTTTCTCTAAAACCTGCGCTCCCATTGTTGCTGCGGCGATACAAGCCATTGGCGTAAGCGTATGATCGGAAAACCCTATTGGAATTTCGGGGAATTCTTTTTTAAAAGTATTTATAACATTTAAATTGACGTATTCGGGATAAGTCGGATATCCTGAAACTGTATGGAAAATTACAATTTTATCGTTTCCTTGTTCCAAAATTGCATTAACTGCTTTTTTAACTTCTTCTAAATTGCACATACCGGTTGAAAGCAATACAGTAAGTTTCGTTGCGGCAACATATTTTAAGAAAGGAATATTTGTCGCATCATCAGCGCCAATTTTATGAACTTTGACGCCTAAAGAATTTAACATATCAACATCAGTTCGGTGCGACGGCGTGGAAAACCAGTCTAAGCCCTTTGAATCAGCATAATCAAATATTTTTTTATGTAATTCTTTTGAAAGTTCATATTTTTTAAAATATTCATACTGAGATATTTTTCCGGTATTTTCCATATCAAAAAAAGCATTTCTACTTGATATAGTTTCAGCCTTATAGGTTTGAAGCTTAATCGCATCGACACCGGCATATTTTGCCGCATCAATAAGCTTTATCGCTTCTTCATAAGTAGTAAAATTACCGCCAATCTCGGCTATAATATAACATTTATCTAATTTATCAAGCATTTAACCACCATATTTTTTTATATTTTATCATATAGCGTAAAAATATACCATTTTGCAAACTCTGGCGGGCAATTCAATTCTGACAGCAAGTAGCCGCTTTATTGATATGGTATACTATTATTCGTTAGAGCGCATATAAAAACACATAAACTTGAAATCTATAACTATAATGTCCAAAATATTTACAGAAGAAAAATATACATACTCGCCTGTTCCTAAAAATAAGGGCGCAATTCCTTTGTGGTTCTGTTTTCCATCAACTTATACGATTGGCATGGCTTCTCTGGGGTATCTCTATTTGTTCAGACTTTTGGACGAAAACCCTGAAATTGCTCCTGAAAGAATTTTTACTGACACACAAGCCACAATCTATTCGCCTGAAAAAGTAGAACTTATGGGCTTTTCATTTTCTTTTGAATTTGATTTTCTTGGTCTTTTTAAAATTTTAGAAAAATATAAAATACCCTTTCGCTCAGAAAACAGAAATGATGACTTTCCTCTGATTTTTGGGGGAGGACCTGTTTTAACCGCAAATCCAGAGCCTTTTGCCGATTTTTTTGATTTTATAATAATTGGGGAAGGAGAGGAAATTCTTGATGAAATTATTAATGTTTACAAGGAAGTTAGACATTTCAAAAATAAACAGGAAAAACTCGAACGCCTGGCTAAAATTCATGGAATATATGTACCTGCTCTTTATAAAATAGAATATAAACCTGATAAAACTATAGAAAAGGTTATAAAACTTACTGATAAAGCTCCTGAAAAAATAAAAAAAAGATATATTAAAAATCTTCACGAAAGTATTTACACGCCTATTGTTGCGAAAAAATCGGTTTTTCCCGAAATGTTTATGATAGAAACCGCAAGAGGCTGTCCTAAAAGATGCAGATTCTGTATTGCAAGTTATCTTACGTTTCCCGCAAGATATCCCTGTTTTGAAACAATAAAAAACGCAATTGATACAGGGCTTAATTTTTCAAATAAACTCGGGCTTTTAGGGGCATTAATTACAGAACACCCTGATTTTGAAAGAATTTGTGATTATATTCTTGAGAAAAGAAAAGAAAATGAGTTTGAAATATCTGTTTCTTCGCTACGCATTGATACAATTACCCCTTTAATAGTAAAAACGCTTGTAAATTGCGGTCAAAGACAAAGTACTATAGCAATTGAAGCAGGAACAGAAGAGCTGAGAAAAAAAATTAACAAAAATTTGACTGAAGAAGCTATTTTTAAAGGAGTAAAAACAGCTTTTGAAAATGGGTTGAAAGGCTTGAAAATTTACGGAATGATCGGGCTTCCCGGTGAAACAGCCGAAGATATCGAAAAACTTGCGGATTTAATGATCAGGCTCAAAAAAGAAAATAAGGGTTTTAATCTTACTTTAAGCGTAAGCTCTTTTATTCCTAAAGCTCAAACGCCTTTTCAACTGGCGCAAAGACCTAAGAATTCCGAATTGGAAGCTAAAAATAATTATTTAAGAAAAGAATTAAATACTCATAAAACGCATTATAAGCCTACAAGCATTAAATGGGACTATATTCAGTCTGTTTTATCAAGAGGCGACAGAAGGCTTTCTATTCTTTTGGAAAAAGTATACGCCTATGGAGGAACGATCGGAAGCTGGAATAGAGCTTACAGAGAATTTTCCGACGCAAAAACTGCTGATATTCCTAATTTTGACTGGTATGGATTAAGAAAAAGAGTTCCTGATGAAATTTTGCCATGGAGTCTTATTGATACCGGCGTTGGAGCTGAACATCTTCTTAAGGAAGCTGAAAATTCCGGCATTTAAAAGAAAGAATAAAAAGTTTTTTTAAGCAAAATTTTTTATTCTTTCCTTATCTTTTACCGTTAACTATTTTTTATGTAAAATTCAATTAAGGGCACCTCTAAAAACTCGATTTTTTAAAATTTTTCATAAAATTTGATTGGGGTTTGGTGTAGGGGCGAAGCCCCTACCCACAAATTTCTCCCCCCTTTGAGGGGGGCAGGGGGGTAGATATAAATAATAAAATTCTTTTGTTTTTAGAGCACCCTTAAATTAATTTGGAGAAAAATTTTGAATTATCTTGATAAAGCAAAAAAGTTTAAAACAAAAAAAAGACTGGGACAAAACTTTTTAATTGATGAAAAAATTATTGATAAAATTGTTGAAACAGCAAATTTATCGCCGGATGAAATCATTGTGGAAATTGGTGCAGGCGCGGGATTTGTAACAGAAAAACTTGCAAAAAAAACAAAAAACGTAATTGCAATTGAACTTGATGATGATGCTGTTAAAGAATTGCAAAAACTGCCGTATACAAATATTAATATAATTCAACAGGATATTTTAAAGACCGAATTCTCTGAATTTGTAGAAAAACCGGTAAAAATTGTCGCAAATATTCCTTATTACATAACAAGTCCTATAATTGCCCGCCTTCTGGGAGAAATCGAACAGCCCGAGTGGAAAAACAGGGAATTAATAAAAGAAATTATCTTAATGGTTCAGTTTGAGGTTGCTAAAAGGCTTGTAGCCGATGAAAAAAGTCCGTCTAAGGAATATGGGTTAATTTCCATACTTGTAAATTACTGGTGTAAAACAGAATTAATTTGTAAAGTTCCGGCAAAAAGCTTTTATCCTTCGCCTAAAGTGGATTCAGCGCTGGTTAAATTAACTGTCAGAAAAAATCCGCTTGTTGAAATTAATAATCTTGTTCTTTTTAAAAAACTTACAAAAGCCGCTTTTGGCATGAGAAGAAAAACAATAAAAAATGCTTTTGTAAAAAGCGGTTTTGATGAAAATAAAATTATACATGCCCTTAAAAGTTTAAATATTGATCCTGATATAAGAGGCGAAAAGCTTTCAATCGTTGATTTTAAAAATATTTCTGATGCGCTTGATAAATAAAAAGGTAGTGGCTAAATTCTAAGCGCTAATTTTATTGGGGTTTGGTGTAGGGGCGCGAAGCAGTCGGCGCTGTCCGCATTTCGCAGCGAAGCCCCTACACATCAACTGTTCCCTCCCCTTGAGGGGAGGGTTAGGGAGCTTAGTCCCCTACAAAATTTAATTTTGCGAGATTTTTTAGTAAATTCAATAGGTCGAGTGAACCGCCAAAGGCGGTTCACTCGACCAAAAACAATCTTTAGCCCCCTCTCCCATTGGGAGAGGGGGTTGGGGGTGAGGGAATTTTGGACTGAATTTATAAAAATGTAGGGGAGCAAGGGTTAGGGAGGGGTGATAAAAAATCACTTCATTTTTTACCACTACCAATACAAAATTTGGTAATGAATAATTTTTAAAAGTAATATTTTAGTTATAAAATTAAATCTTAAGATTGATTTATTAAATCAATAAATTTTTTAAAATAAAGAATGTAAAAACATTTATTTTGATAAAAATTTTTAACGATTCGGGAGATTTTTTATGGGAGTTGTTATCTCAGATAACTTATCGAGAGATAAAATGGCAAAATTTTTAAATAAAGTTGTTAATAAACAGCGAAATAATGAAAAAGCATATCAACTTTTGCTAAAAGCTGATGCGTTGAGAGTAAAAAATTATTTTTGGGAAGCAATTTCCGAATATTTAAATGCATTAGAATATGATAATAAAAATATAGAGATTTATATTGGCTTAGGGCTTGCATATAAACAAATCGGTTATGCAAAAAGCGCTATTAATGCTTTTAATAAAGCTAAAAAATTTAACGCTTTTAATAAAGAGCTTTATTTTGAAGCAGGTTGTTGCTACTGCATTGATTTTATGTTTTCAAAAGCAATAAAAGAATTTAAAAATGCTTTAAAAATTTGTCCGGATTTTCCTGAAGCAAAATTTAATCTTGCGCTTTCTTATGAATTAAACAACCAAAATTCAATGGCGGTAAAAGAATATAAGAAAATGATCAGGGAAAACCCCCATCATTTAAAGTCTTATAACAATCTGGGCAGTTTATATATGAAACTGGATTTTTATAAACCGGCAATAGGTATTTTTAGCGAATTGTTAAGGCTTAATCCTGATTTTGCAAGGGTTTATCTTGGAATTGCCATATGTTTTGATAAAGTAAAGGAAAAATCTAAGGCTTTAAGATATTATAGAAAATATTTAAAATATAATCCCAATTCAGAGAACTTGGCTTATATTCTTGAGAGAATTGAGGAATTAAAAAAAGACAGAGCGCTGCCAAAGAAATGTCATTTAATGCTTGTTTCATAACTTTTATTTATGCAAGAAGTATTTTATGCTTATTATTTGAGATTCTTCGGCAAAGCCTAAGAATGACGAACCTTTATAATTAAAGAATCAAGGCGCTAATATATCAATACCAAAAATATTATTTATAATATTATTAACTTAGGTAGCAATTTAACTTATTTTTAAATGAATGTAGCTGGTTATATAATTTCATATAAAACAGATAATGAAGCAAGAGAACATGAAAACTTGCTCCAGAAACAGAAAATTGAGATTTTTTGCAAAAAAAACGGGTTAAATCTTTCTCAAATCTTGACAGAGCCGGAAGAAAGCAGACCTGATTTTCGTCCAAAACTCATAAAACTCTTAAATGATCTCTCCGGAAGCAGACTGTCTGCTCTGGTTGTATATAAATTTAACAGGCTTGCGCAGGAAGAAGACATCAGAAAATGGATTATTGACGAGTTTAAAAAGAATAAAATACAGGTCTTTTCTGTAACAGAAACTTTTTTTGATACTCCAATTAAAGAATCAGAAACAAAATCACGTTCTATAAAACTAAAAGTAAGGGATTTACCTTCTCTTCCCGAGGTTGTAACAAAAGTTACAGAGCTTGTTCAGAATCCTAAGTCTTCGGCGGCTGATCTAGGCAAAATAATCGCTCACGATTCCGGTCTGACCTCTCGTGTATTAAGACTTGTCAATTCCGCTTATTACGGTTTTCCAAAACAAATAAGCTCTATTCAGCATGCTATAATGATTTTAGGATTTACCACAATAAAAGGGCTTGTTTTATCTTCCAGTATTTTCAGGATTTTTTCTCCTAAAAATAATCTGGTAAACAGTCTTGATTATAAAAAATTCTGGAAACATTCTCTTTTAACGGCTATTGCTTCGAAGAAAATATATAAAGACCTGTTTTTTGAGGATGATGATAATATTTTCAGCGCCGCAATTCTGCACGATATAGGAAAACTTATACTGGATCAGTACGATCACGATAATTATGTAAACGTTATTACAGAAAGTCCTGAGCCGATTTATGCAAATCAGGTTTTAAAATCAGAACAAAAACACTGTGAAATAACGCATCCTTATATAGGAAACGTTGTTGCGGAAGGTTGGAATTTACCTGAAGTTCTGGCGGATGTAATAAAATATCATCATGATCCCCTAAAATCCGAGAAATATGAACGAATTACAACAGCTGTTTATCTGGGTAATTTGATTTCCCAGCTTGTTCTTGAATATGATGAATTTAGCGTTGATGTTTTTGATGAAAACGTGGTTAATCATATTGGGATTGACGAAGAGGATTTACTGAAAACTTTTAATGAGCTAAAAGAAGAAGCTAGCCAGCTTGAAGACCTTGAATCGTTCTTTAAATAATAAGAAACCGATAAATAAAAAAGACAGTTTTTATAAATTCTTAATTATCGGCTTTTTAACAAATTAACGAAAACTTATTTGGATTGGTATAAACTGTCAATTTTTTTTATGTTCTATTTTATATAAATATATGTTTGAAAATTAAAGCAAAAATTAGAGAGGTTAAAAAAATGACAATTAATTCACTGCAAAGTTATCAAAATTTTAAACCTTATAATTTAAAAAGTAATATTAATAATAAACCTCAAAATAACCCGCAAAATAAGTTAGCTGACTTTGAAGAAGAACGTTATTGCAAACCTTATATAAAAATGAATAAAACCGCTTTTAAAGGCAGAGATAATTCAATATTAATTGAAAAATATACAGATACCTTAAAAACACGAAGCGAACAATTGGAAATTTTAAATAATGATATTAAAAATGCTGAATTAAGCGGAGCTAAAGAACAAACCGGCGTCGCTCAACCTTTAACGCTAAAAAAGGCTGATGGTTCCGATGTAATTGTTAATTTAAGCAAATATCAGTATAATGACAGAAACACGCCTAAAGAGCTTTATTTGTTTAAAACAACAGAAGAAGGAAAAAACGAAAAAATAGTCGGATTTTGTCTTATGGATAACAAACTTTCAAAAAATGAATTCGGTCAGGATTGTTTATATGTAGATGATTTATTGAATCTTACCGAAGGAAATGAAAGAATAAAAGGCATTGGTTCTATAGGTCTGCAATTAATGGCTGAAAGCGCATATAACAAAGGAACTAAAGGATTAATAGAGTTTAATGCGCAAAGAATAGTCAAAGATCAGGAAGGCAAAAGCGAAGCCCCATTTCTTTTATATCTGGATAAAGGATTTACCGCTTTTGACCGTGATATAACATGTGAATTGGCAAATATAAAAGATGCCTGCGATGAAAAACAAGTTCCTTACGTCTATATGGATGAGGTTTTAAAACAAGATAACAGATTATTTGTTCCAAAAGACGTTGCAATGCATTTAAGTTCGGAAGGCAAGACGCAATGGCTTGCTAAAATACATGAAAAGCCTGTTCTTAATGAAACGCAGGATAATGTAAATTCCGGTAAATTTTAACATTCCGCGTAATTATGGGCATAAATATTTTTATTAAATAAAATTTTCGCTGTTTTATAAATCTCAACTTCTTCAGGATTATCTTTGTTATAGGATAAATCTTCAAATTCGCCGAATTCGCTCATTAAGTTATGCAGATTTATAATTAACTTGTCAGATTCCTTTTCAGGTCTTTGGGTTTCCAAGATTCTTACGGTTCTGATAAGTTCAGTGTCAAAAGCGTCAACAATAGCTGAATCAAGTCCGCAACCCATTGCCATTACGCAGAAAATTCTGTTTATTAAAGGTCTTATTTCTTTTGGGCTTCCGTTAGAAACGTTGGAAAGACCTATTGTAGTCATTACAGGAGGATCAAAGGATTCTTTAAATACCCTGATTGAATCCAGAGCCGCCATAACCTGTGATTGATCGACATTTACAGGTAAAACCAGTGGATCAAGAAAGATTTTTGAATTATCAATTCCATATTCCATAGCTTTTTCAAGAATTACGGAAGCTATTTCTATTCTTCCGTCAGGGTCTTTTGGAATACCTGTTTCATTACTGAGAGTAAGAGCTATAAGATGACTTCCATAATTAGCGGCGAGTTTTGTCATGTTCTCAAGTCTTTCAGGGTCGCCGCTGGCGCTGTTTATAACGCAATCAGCGGGGCATGGATGGAATTTAAGACCTGCTTCTATTTCGTCCATATTTGTTGAGTCAAAAGACAAATTAACGTCCAATTCATTGAGAATAATGGAAGTTAACCACCGCATTGCGCCAGCCCAATTTTTTCTTGCAGGACCTATATTAAGGTCTATCCAGTCAATTCCGGAATGAACCTGTTTTTTTGCCATATTGACAATATAGTCAGTATCTCTGTTTTCAATGGCTGACCTTGTACTTTTTGAAATAATATGTATATTTTCGCCAATTAACTTCATTTTTTAAATTTCATTGTATAAACAATATTGCTAATCCAGCATAATTCAATTTTAAATAGAATAAAATATTATGCGCAATTTTATTTTACATTCAATTTTTTTTTGATGCAATCTTCCGGCTATAGTGATTTTAAAAATATTTCTTGAATAAATCCTGTTTTTAAAATATTATCAACAATACACTATGTATAAAAAAAAGGACAATACCATGAATCCTATAATAGCAGAACTTGAAAATGAACAGAAAAAGAAAACCTTGCCTAATGTGGAACCTGGCGATTTAGTAAAAGTTTTCGTTCTTATTAAAGAAGGAAACAAAGAAAGAACACAGCCTTTTGAAGGCGTTGTAATTAAAAAACAGGGCTGCGGTTTTAGAAAAACCATCACCGTCAGAAGGGTTTTTCAGGGAATTGGAGTTGAAAGAGTAATCCCTCTTCATTCTCCTAAAATTGAAGACATTAAAATCCTTAGAAAAGGTAATGTAAGAAGAGCCAGACTTTACTACCTCAGAGAACGCACCGGTAAAGCCGCGCGCATCAAGGAAAAAGTAACCCGTTAAAATGACCATTCATTGGTATCCCGGACATATCGCAAAAGCTGAAAGAAAACTTCTGGAACAGATAAATCTGACGGACGTGGTTCTTGAAGTTTTAGACGCCCGAATACCTATAAGCAGTAAATATGAGAATCTGGGCAAATTCACCCGTGAAAAGCCCAGATTACTTATCTTAAACAAGGCTGATATTGCAGACCCCGCTCAAAATGCGAAATGGAAAGATTATCTCACCGAAACAACCGGTCAGAAAGTCATTTTAACAAGCGCATCTTCCGCAAAAGATATTTCTTCTGTGATTAAAAATACTGTTGAGCTGGGACAACCAGCTATTGATAAAATTGTTGAAAAAGGTCGGCTTCCAAGACCGGTAAGAGTAATTGTCGTTGGCATGCCAAATGTCGGCAAATCCAGCATTATAAATAAACTTATCAAAACTTCAAAGGCAAAAACAGGCTCTAAAGCAGGTGTAACAAGGACAACTCAATGGGTAAGAGTTCATCCAAAAGTTGAATTAATGGACACGCCGGGAATTATTCCCGCAAGGCTTGAAAATCAGGAAAGAGCCGCAAAGCTGGCAATGGTAAGTTGTGTCGGAGAAGCCGCTTATGACAGGATGGAAGTTTCTAAAAGCCTTATACAGCTTTTATTTGAAAAATATAAAAACGTTTTTTGCTCTTATTATAAGCTTAAAGAAATCGAAGAACCGCCTACCCTTGAAGATATAGCAAAATCAAGAAACCTTCTTTTATCAGGAGGCAAATTTGATATAGACAGAACCGCTACATTGGTCTTATCAGACTTTAGGCAGGGAAAAATCGGGAGAATGACCCTTGAAGATATACAGGAAATCACGGATTGAAGAGCTTGTTGATTTTGACAAGCGGCATGGCAATTTTATTATAGGAACTGATGAAGCTGGAAGAGGTCCTCTTGCCGGTCCTGTAGTTGCAAGCGCAGTTTTTTTTCCTGAATTTAACGATGAAGTTCTGGAAACTATAAAATTTATTGATGATTCAAAAAAATTTTCTTCAAATCCAAAATTAAGAAAAGAACTTGCAGAACAAATTAAAAAAGTTGTTAAATATAGTATTTTTGAGTGTAGCGTTGAAGAAATAGAAAAATACAATATACTTCATGCATCGCTGCTTGCGATGAAAAAGGCATGCGATGATCTTTTTTATCAAATAACCGATGTTTCAGAAGAAATAACAATTCTTATAGACGGAAATTTTATTATTTCCGGCTATAAAAAACCACAGAAAGCTGTTAAGAAGGGGGATTCCATGTCAGCGTCAATTGCAGCGGCGAGCATACTTGCAAAAGTATACAGGGACGAGTTAATGGCAGAGCTGTCAAAAGAATTTCCCGTTTATGAATGGCATAAAAACAAAGGATATCCTACTGCGGCTCATATTGAGGCAATTAAAACTTACGGCAGTTGTAAATGGCACAGAAAAACCTTTTTGTGGAAAATTATCTCCGAGCAAAAAAAAATAAACATATAATACCAAGCTGCAATCAATGTAGTATTAAATCACCCCTCCCCAACCCTCCCCTCAAGGGGAGGGAGTGAAATTTTGATGTGTTTTTCGGCGGCAGAGCCGCCGAAAAACACATCAAATAAATAATATTCGATTGAATGCGAATTGGTATAAGGTATAGTGATCTTATACTAAATTTCAAAAATAATTCCGAAATTTAAACTATTTATGTGTGGCTGGCGGCGAAGCCGCCAGCCACACAATCTTAATCTTGTTTTTCGTTATTATTACAACATTTTAGTATATCGGCTAAAGAGGTCTTCTTCTGGAATTGATTACTTTTTCGAATTCCTCGTCTTCCTTATAAGCCGCAAAAGCTTTATCCGCAAGAGCCATCTCTCTGACCAGAGGGTTAAACTGCATTGCAACGCTTAATTCTTTCAGCGCTTTATTTTTTTCTCCCAATGCAGCATAGGAACAAGCTCTTTTATATATCATAATGGCATCAACAGCGTTTGATTCCAGAGCTAAATCAAATATTTTCTTAGCCGCTTCAGGATTTCCGCTTTCAAGATACATATCTCCAAGTTTATATTGAAGTATAGGATCACTCGAATTAAGATCAAAAGCTCTTCTTAAGAAAGTTAGGGCAATATCCGGCTGATCCGCTTTTTTAAAACATTCTGCCATTATTTCATAAGCTTTATATTCAGCAGGGTTTATTTCAAGAGATTTTTGCAAGTGTTTAACGGATTCTGCAAGTTCGCCGATTTCAAAATATACAGCTCCAATGTCAAATAAACACAAAGCGTCATCAGGATTCAATTTAAGAACTTTTTTATATGATTCGATCGCTTCAGGAAATTTCTCCATTTTAGCGTATGCAACAGCTTTGTTATAGTGCGCAAGCGCAAGGCTAGGCTCTTTTGCAAGAGCTTTATCATAATATTCTATAGCTTCATCAAATTCGTTGGTGTCCAGTAAAAAATTTGCATAGTTATAAAGGATTTCATAGCTTTCAGGGCTAGCTTCCACAGCTCTTAAATAATAATCTTTTGCTGTTCTAATGCGGTTTCTGGCTACTTCAATTTTTGCTATATTAATCCAGGCAAGTGATGCAAGCTCAGGACTTTCTATAAGTTTTTCATAAGCTTGTTTAGCTTTTTCGTATTCGCCGACTTTTTGATAAAGTTCGCCGATTTCAAGATAACTTAAATACGGATCTATATTTGACAACTTTATTACCCTTTCTTTCCTTCAAAAATACAAGTTTTAATAATTTAAAAAAAATTAATTATAATAAATCATCCGGTTTAAATTCAGTAAATGATTTATAATCCTCTTTTCCCAGCGCTAATTTTGTGTGTACAAACTTAAATAGCCTGTCAATAACAGGGTTTGTATGAAACGGAGCAATTACAGAAGGTTTTTTTTCCTTCTGTTGAGAAATGGTTTTAAAATCCACATATGTTATTTTTTCTTTTTCTACCATTTCAGATATTTCCTTAAATTATAGATATACAATATTTTACTATTTTTTAATAAAATTGCTAACTAAATTTTTTTTATACTAAACGACTTTTATTATAATAATAAAAAGCATTTAAAAAAGTTATCTTTTATATATATAAAAACATATTCAATTAAAAAATTTCATAAAAACAAGAAAAACTTAATTTTCGTAATATACCAATCTAAATAAGTTTTCGTTAATTGGTAAAAAAGCTAATATTTACAGCCCGCGCCGCCCGCAGGGCGGCGCGGGCTAGGTAAGGGTATAGCGGGCGTTTCGGCTTCGCCGAAACGCCCGCATATTAAGGCTTTATTTCTATCTGAGTTGCTAAATAAATAATTTTATATTTGGCGCAGTGGCTGGCTTCGCCAGCCGCTATTTATTACGGGCAGACACATAGGTCTGCCCCTACCGATTTGTAATTAATTTATAATTAAATGTAGGGGCGAACCAATGTGTTCGCCCCTATTCAATAAAAATTAAAATAAAATTTCAAGCTATTTCAGCGTTTCGACTAATTAGCAACTCAAGGTATTTCTTTTTAAGATCGCTATAATTAGTTTTGTCGTTTAGCATAAAAGCGTTTTTACGATCCGAAACCTTCTGATATTGAGTTTTTAGAAGCGTATGGATTAATTGGATTATTGTATTTTACTTTATCCATATTTATTAATTCCACGTTAAAACCTTCTTTTTGCAACGCTTTTGAAAGACCGAATTCATAGGCGGAAGCCTTTACAGCGGCGCTGGAAGTCTTATCCGCCGGAATTTGGGTTAACCTAAAAGCTTTAATGTCAAAAGAATCGTCAGAACCAGGCATTTTTTCTGTATCGACAGGTTCTACATAACTTGTGATTAAATCTTTATCATTTGAATCTTTATAATTTTTATATAAATCGTTTATTTTTTCCTGCATTTTTGGTTTTTCGTTTTGATCACAATTTTCAACGCTTATTTTTAATGTGCCAAATGCCGGTTTTGCCGCTGGAGCGCAATTTCTTCCCAGTCCGTTTAACATATCAATTTCTCCTTTATTTAACCTTACTATTGTATAAAACATAATCAAAAAAAAAATTTCCTTTTGATATATTTATATACTAATAAACTTGAATTGCTAAATAAATAATTTTATATTTGGCGTAGCGGCTGGCGAAGCC
>ERZ795055.366-NODE-366-length-44865-cov-7.684378_pt1 | contig 44865 bp, 46 predicted proteins | sample MGYA00375139_ERZ795055 | MGnify/ENA primary metagenome ERZ795055 (study PRJEB30184, sample SAMN05720283) | anaerobic digester metagenome | isolation source: active sludge of municipal wastewater-treating anaerobic digesters | place: USA | collected 2015-01-23 ... | reverse complement strand
AATGTCAAAAGTTAGATTTTTCCAGTCTTCCAGAACCAGAAACACGTCCTAAATATTTATCTGATATCAGACATATGATTTTAATTCCCGTTGTAAATGAGCCCGAGGCTGTTTTAAGAGATTCTATATTTAGTATTTTTAATCAGACTCTTCCTACATCTCAAATTTGTATGGTTTTTACTGTAGAGCAAAAATATTCTGAAGAAGTTATAGAGCGAATTAAAAATATTATTGGTGATAAGGATAAAGATCTACATAGTTTAATGTTTTTTATCCATCCTGCAGGAATACCGGGTGAAGCCATTGGCGACGGTGGTGCTAACCGTGCTTGGGGTTCTTCTCACGCGGTAGAGGAGTTGAAAAAAAGAGGTGATAATTTAAGGAATTTTATTTTTAGTAATATAGACTCCGATCATGTTTTAAATAAACAGTATCTTTCAAGACTGACATATCTTTATTTGACTACAGACAGGAGAGACAACCATTTTTATTCTTCTGCCGTTCCTTTATTTGATAACAATCTTTGGAGAGTTCCCCTTATGATGAGGTTAGAAGCTAATTCGGTTACTTTAGGCGTCATCTCAGACTGGGCAGTTTCAAAAGGAAAAATAAGAAAGTGTTTTTCAGCTTTTTCAGTTTCTTTGCAAACTCTAATAGATGCCAATTTTTTTGATGTGGCGTTAGGGGCAGACGATACTATATTTTATTGGAGAGCTTTTTTTGCACGAAACGGAGATTTTGACGGTGTGGGTCATTTTATACCTTACTCAGCTGATGCCGTTGAGGGTAAGAACTTTAGAGACTCTCACAGGAGCTTATACAAACAACTTTTAAGATGGGGTTGGGGAGCCGTTGACTTTCCTTTATCAATTAAAACATTTTTGAAAGACCACAACATTGAGTTTGCAAAAAAATTCAGATGGGTGAGAAGACACATAAAAGAGAGGGTTATTTTGACAAACATAGTTTTTCTAATCACTTTTGGTTTTGCCATTGTTACACTGGTGAACCCATATGTAAAACAATCAAATTTTGCCTACAGTCTCCCTAAAATTATGAGTTTCATACTAACATTAACAATGTCGTTTATGATTCCCGGCGTATATTTCAGAAAAAAGTTTTCAGTTGCCCCTCCAAAAGAATGGGGCCGATTTAGAAAATTTTTAACTTATTTTGAAGCACCGTTAATTACTATTAATCTTTTGACTTATTCTTTCTTTCCGACACTTCATGCTCAAACCATGTTGATTTTCGGGAAGAGATTTAAGGATTTGTACCATACACAAAAGATTAGGTAGATATGAAATTAAATAAGAGGATTGAGAAAACAACTGAATATATTTTAGTGAAGCTTAAAGATAAAAATCTCTCAAATTTTCTTGTTAATACCATCATAGATATTTTTCTATTTATATACATTCGTTCAAGGTTTCAGTATTTAAATAACGATATACCGTTGTGGTACACAAAGATTTGGGGCGATGCTCAATTAGCTCCAAAATTTAACCTTTATCTAATACCTTTGGTGGCAATGGCAGTCAATGTTGTAGCTCTAATATTTACACTTCTTAATAGATACTACCTTAGATATTTGGAGGATGTTCTTTGGTATTGCGTATTATTCTTTAACATTTTTATAGTGGGTTCTGTTTTAAGAATAATCAGAATATCCTCAATACCTTTTAGCTCTTTTATAAATCCACTATATGTAAAATTGCTCGTTCCTATGTCATTTTCATTAATTTTTATGCTTATAACGATGCCCTACTTTATAGATTTCGCAAAAAAGAAAAAGTTAATAACAAACCCGCAAGTGCATTCGCATCCCGGCATGATATTAAGAGCACCTTCTGCAAGGGGCGGGGGTCTCCTTTACTCAATAATTTTAATGATTTCAGCAATCATATTTATAGGATTCAGTAAACAGTTTTCAGGTTTATACATATCTCTAATAATGATTTCTGTTTTAAGTTTTGTAGATGATTATCAAAACACACATCCTAAATCTAGCTATAGATTTCTTGAAAACCCAGTTCTTAGGCTATTTCTGTTATTTTTAAGTGTAATCCCTGTCGTTTTTTCAGGAGTTATGATTCATACAGTAAGTAATCCTTTTGGTAGTTTTGTTAAATTAGATGTTATTGAAATAAATATTTTTAACAGTTCCATCCCTCTGATATCTCTCCTTGTTACTTCTCTTTGGATAGTTTGGTTAATGAATGTTCTTTCTTGGTCAAACGGTGTTGACGGCCAGTTTCCAGGTATAGTAGGAATAGCGTCTCTCTTAGTTGCCTTGTTGGCACTGAGATTTGAGGAACTTACAGATTCTCATTATCAAATTGCTGTTTTTTCAGCAATTAGTGCAGGCGCAGCTTTTGGCTCGGTAAGATACAATTGGCACCCCTCAAAAATTATGTGGGGCTTTGGAGCAATGTCAGCTGGTTTGGTGATAGCGAGTTTGGCAATATTAGCCCAGGCTAAAATTGCTGTATCCGTATTAATACTACTAATACCTTTTTTGGATGCGTTATTCACTGTTAGTAGGAGGATTCTTCATGGTAAAAACCCGTTCAAAGGAGATAGGGGACACTTACATCATTTACTGTTAGATAAGGGTTGGAGTGTTAGCAAGGTGGCAATTTTCTACTGGTTAGCAACTGCTTTATTTGGTCTAGTTGGTTTGTTTTCTCCTGAAAGAATAGTTTTAAAACTCACCTTTTTAATAATGGGTGTGGTTGCTTTCGGTCTCATAGTTTTAAATATCAGTTTAAACACAAGAAAGAAAGAGACTCCTCCCACAGTCTTGTAATAGTTAGTTACTCATACGTCTTCTAAATATTTAATTTTCATTTAATGTTCGTTGGAAAGAATATTGAAAGTGTGCCAAAACAAAAAATGAGGATACTTTTGGTTTCAAGTGACAATAAATTAATTGAAAAATTAAACCTCAATTTGAGGGATTGTTACATTGTCGATACAGCTCGAGGGGCTTCGCAAGCTATCAATCTGTCTGAAACGAATTATTACGATTCTATTGTTGTTGATACTTATTTAGATGATATAGAGGGCTTGGAGTTATGTAAAATGATAAGAGATTATGATGTTGATTCTCCTACCGCGTATTTATCAAATAAAGAAGATCGTTCCGATAGAGTTATGTGCTTAGATGCAGGTATTGATGTGATAATACCAAGATACGCAGGTGTGGAGGAAATACTTGGACAGATTCACGCACTAGCGAGGAGAAACGGCAATCACAAAAATGGTAGAAATGTTTTGAAGATCAGGAACATTTCACTCGATATGAAAAATAGAATTTTTTATATAGATGGAAGGTGCCTTCATTTGAGAAGGAAGGAGTTTGATCTTATGGAGTACCTTATGATAAATAAAGGAAGAGCTGTTTCAAAAGAAGAATTACTGGAGCATGTTTGGGAGAAAGGATTGGATGTTATGAGCAATACTGTTGAGGTACATATTAGAAGTCTTCGGAAAAATTTTGAATCTATGTTAGGTGAAAAAATAATTAGAACTAACAGAGGCTTCGGATATGAAATTGAGACTTGAGAAAAAGTTATAAAACCCCTATTATCAACATAATGATGAGAAAAATTTACCACATATTAAGAACAGCCCGACCAAGGCAGTGGCTAAAGAATGCCAGCGTTTTTGCAGCTCCATTCTTCGCTGGAACATTGTTGGATGGTGAGGTTTTTTCATGGTCTTTGAAAGCTTTTGTGGCATTTTGCGCAATATCTTCCGGGGCGTATTTTCTTAACGATTTAGTTGATGCTCCAAGGGACAGACTACACCCTGTAAAGAAAAACAGAGCCATAGCTTCGGGAGAAATATCTCCTTTATTAGCGATAATTATTTCTTTAGCTTTAATTTCTTTCTCAATAATATATTCCATCATTTACCTGGATGATTATTTCGTAGCTATGCTTTTTATCTATATAGCCATGCAATTTGCTTACTCTTTTTATCTTAGAAATGTAATCATCCTTGACTCTTTAATTGTAGCTTCCGGATTCATAATTAGGGTGTTTTCGGGAGGTTTTGTTTCCAGAACCTCAATTTCATCTTGGTTAATACTTACAACCATAGGCATATCTATGTTGTTAGCCTTTGGAAAAAGGAGATCTGAAAAAACCATTTTAGCAAAATATTCTGTGGCAAACGATGATATAAAAACCAGAGAAACCTTGAGACGTTATCCTGATACCTTGCTTGATAGTATGATATCAATGTCCGCATCTTATACTATACTTACATATTCACTTTTTACTTTTATGGTTTCTCCGGGTGAGGTAGGGGATAGAATATCCAGTTTTCTACCCACAGTGTTAAAGAGCCCGAAATTGATGATGCTTACAATTCCTTTGGTTATTTACGGAATAGCAAGGTATCTTTATGTAATTTATGAAAAAGAGGAGGGAGAATCTCCTGAGAGAGTTTTATTATCGGACAAGCCCTTACTACTTACAGTATTAATCTGGGGTTTGGTAGCATCAGTGATAATATTTTACTTGCCGATTCTTAGTTAGTTTTTTTCTGATACATTAGAATTTTCTTCTACTGTTTCTTCTTTATTCTCTGTAGTTTGTTCATTTAATTTTTCAATTTCATCTGTCCTATTAATATCCCCAACAAATTTATCTTGTTGTTCTTGATAATATTCTCTTTCCATTTTTAATATCATTTCTTTAACATCTAAAGGAACTTCAGGGTTATCAATTGATTTTATTGAGGATTCTTCATAAATTGAATCTTGTGCGGAAAGAACATTTGAATTTTCCTCAAAGCTCATTAATCCCATAAACCCAGCTGGAAGTACAAGCATTCCTAAAAACATTGCTAATAAAACCGTATTAAAACCAATTTTAAATACTGTTCTCATTAAAGATCTCCCGGTAATTCAATTAAACTTTTATCTGTATCATATTCAACATCTTTATCCTTTTTTATCTTCATTTCCTCTTCTACGTCAAATACAAACAATAATGTTGTTAATAGAGTAACGCCAGTAATTATGTAGAACACCCATTTATACATAAGATTGGACATGGCCATTATCCCTGAAACTAAAAGAAGCATATATGAGTAGGACACCCAGACCGCTCCCTGAGTATATATTTCATATGAATTTTGAATTAACGATTCCGCTTTAATTGAGAATAGCTTGGCTGTTATGGTTGGTTTTATGTGAGAATCGTGGAAGAACAATGATTTTATTAATACATAAAATAATCCTATAACCAACATAGTGGTCATAAATAATACCGAATAGGAGTTTACCTTTATGTAATCATAGGAATTTTGGACAATAAGTCCGCGATCGGTTATTTTAAAAGCTACTCCTAAATATTTGGACACAAGTACTATTGAAATCAGTCTGGATGCTATAAGCAACACTGCTGGAATTATGGCTTTATCTATTAATCTTGCTAGTATTTTGGACAGGGTCATTTTAATTTACCCTAAACATGATTTTTCAAGCAAACATTGATCAGGGCTGATATTATATTACTACTATGAGAACAATACAGTCAATTGAGGATATTCTAAAAAAGCCATATTTTTTGCTTTTTTCAATTTTATTGTTTTTTACACCCTTAGTTTTTAGTCAGAATACCAACGAGCTGTTTGAGTTTCCAAAAATGTTCTTTGTTTTTGTTATAGGGCTTTTCATAATTCTCTTTTTTGCGACAGACACAATAATAAAATCCAAAAAAATTATCAGTCCCGGTGTTTTGGTTGTTTTATTTTTGTTATTAACTTCCATCTCAACATTTTTTTCTACTCACAAATACACATCTTTGGTTGGGTATTACTCAAGATTTAACGATTCTTTATTTTCATATTTTATATACTTTTTTCTTTATCTTATATGTATAAACAGAATTACCAAAGAAGATTACGAAAAGTTAATAAAATTAGTTTTGATATCAATAATTCCAGTTAGTCTCTACGGAATTGCCCAAAGCATCAGTGGTGTAACCAGAGTCTACTCCACCTTCGGTCAACCTAATTGGTTATCGCAGTATTTAGGAATGCTACTCCCAATGACTGCTTACTATTTTTTTACTGAAAAGGGTGAAAGATTTAAATTGTGGGGATTGGTGTATATTTTTGGCTTCTATTGTTTATGGGTAACCTTTTCAGTTTCAGGTTTATTAGGTTTCTTTGCTGGTGTATTCTATCTGATTGTAAAATATTTTAGAAAAATTTTTGAAAATAAAGTATATAAAACGAAGTTGATTTTTCTCATTTCGATAACAGCCTTGATAGCGTTGCTTAATATCGGGTTATATAAAGAAAAATTTTATGATTTTTATTTAGATGTTCAGAAGCAATTTGTTTTAATAAAAAAGGCCTATGCTTCAGAAAATATTAATAGGTTATCAGACCCGGGGTTTATTAGATTAGAGTTATGGAAAAGTACATTCGATTTAATAACTTCTTCACCCAAGACATTTCTATTTGGTACGGGACCGGAAACATTTCCTTATGTATTTCAAAATTATCGTAACGGGAAACTAAATTATTCTTCGGAATGGGATTTTGTTTTTAATAAACCCCACAATTATTATTTAGAGATTTGGTCTGAATCCGGAATTTTAACCTTGGGAATTTTTATTGCCTTAATTTACACATATGTTAAAAAATTACCTAATCACATGGCTTCGGCAATTGTAGTTTTTTCTGTAACAAATATTTTTGGGTGGCCGGTTGTTCCTACAAGTTTACTGTTTTGGTTATTTCTTAGCGGATTAGAAATTAATGATGTTAAATTAAAACCTTTTGAAACTGAGACAGCTAACAAATTAAAACTCAATAAAGTACGGTTACTTTATAAGACTTTATTAATAACACTGATCGTTGGTGTTTATTTATATTTAAATTTTTATATTTTCAAATTTTATAATGCCGATATTTATTATAAAAAAGGACAGGAATATATTAAAAAAGGTGAAGAGAAAAAAGCTTTATATTTTGCAGACAAGGCAGTGATAGCTAACCCACTTGAGCCAAATTATTATCGTGGGAGAGCGAAAGTGAATACAGTTTTACTAGTCTCATCACAGGATAAACAAAAAATAAAACAGGAAATATTTGAAGATCTTACAAAATCATTTGAACTAAATAAAAATAATTTAGTCACCATTAGAAATTCCATTCCAATATATTATTTTCTGGCTGTGGGAGATATTTATAAAGCTATCAGCAATAATAATTACGACGAAAGATATATAGGTTATGTTAAAGAGTTTTATAATGAAACAAAAAATAACTATCCAAATGATGCGGGGGTGATATTAGGTGTAGCAAAGTATGAAAAAAAACTAGGTTTGGAGGAGTCATACCAAAATAGTGTAGAAAGAATAAAATTTCTTAGACCAGACTTATTGGATTGGAACGAGCTATTCAGATAATTCGATATAAGCGTCGGAGACCCAACCTTCAACTGTTTCGGAAACTTTTATCTTAATCCAACCTGTTTCTTTATCCAGAACATCATAACTTTCTCCGGTATTCACCTTTGTTATTTCAGCTCCGTTGAGGCTCGGTGTTTCTCTTACTCTTAACCAACCTAATGGGGTAGGTTTAACCTTGGCAATTTCCTTTTTTACAGTTTCAACTCCAACTGACGATAAACTTTCCAAAGCGCTCTTCGCCTCTTGCGAAATTCCCCCGCCCGAGCTTTTTAACCCTAAATACGCACCTCTTTTTAGATCCTTAAGTTTTGCAAAATCCTCTTGTTTTGTAATCGGGTTGCCGTTTGCATCAAATAATCCGCCTTTATAATCAATAAAATAATCAAATAACTTATCTTTATTAATTCCTACATTGTCTATGTTTACACCCCTTGTAGTATTCCAGTAAACTACCCCTTTTGCCCACGAAACGGTATCAGAAGTAATGTCCGGATTATCAGAGGATATGTTGTAAAGATTTGGAGAGTCTTTAAACATTTCTACTATTGGGTCGACAGGGAAGGGGAAAAGTTTAACCGAAACGTTTAAGGTATAACCTCTCTGTATATTTATGTTTGTTTCATTTGATTCATACCCGGCAAGCGCGACTTTTAAGTTATAGTCACCGCTTGTTATAGCTGCGGAAGAAAAAGGAGTAGTTCCTATCTTTGACCCATCAACATAGACATCAGCTCCGGAAGGTTCAGAAACAATTCTAAGGGTATTATCAGAACCGTCTTTATCAAACCAAAGTTCTCTTCCTGATGAGAATAAATCTGATATTCCCAAATCTCTTTCTATTCCCACAGTATATATGGTGTCTTTTTTGGAAGGTAAAAATTTTATTTCAGTCTGATATTGTCTTGTGTCGCTTCTAATTGCTATTACATTTGTTCCGGGCTTTATGTCCTTAGATTCAAAAGGAGTGTTTCCTACAACCTCGTTATTTATAAGTACTTGGGCCTCACCGCTTGCTACTCTTACTTCTAACGCAGATCTATTTCCTATTCCGGTAAGATTTCTAATTAATTCACCACCAAAAAATACTACTAAAGCCACACCTACAATTCCTAAAAAATACAGTAGGGCGGTTGAAAGTGGTTTCTCGTCATTGCTTATTGTAGATACTGCCATATGTACCTAAATTATCACGATGGTGGTAAAATATCAACATCGAGATTTCCTTTTAAAAGGCTTAAAAATGACTACAAATGAACTAAAAGAAAAATTTATAAAGTTCTTCCAAGAGAGGGGGCATTCATTAATTCCCTCCGCTTCTCTTATTCCTGAAAACGATCCGACGGTTCTTTTTACCACAGCCGGTATGCACCCGTTAGTTCCATATCTTTTAGGAGAGAAACACCCTTTAGGAAATAGACTTGTTAACGTTCAAAAATGTTTAAGAACCGACGATATTGATGAGGTTGGGGATGATACTCACGTTACCTTTTTTGAAATGCTTGGTAATTGGTCTTTAGGTGATTATTGGAAGAAAGAATCTATCTCATGGAGTTTCGAATTCTTAACAAAGGAACTTAGAATACCTGTTGAAAAGCTCGCGGTGACCTGTTTTGCAGGAGATGATAATGCGCCAAGGGACGAAGAGTCTGCAGAAATTTGGAAATCTGTTGGTATACCAGAAAATAGAATATTCTTTCTTGGGAAAATAGATAATTGGTGGGGGCCGGTAGGTAGTTCGGGGCCTTGTGGTCCTGATACAGAAATTTTTTATTGGACTGGGGGAGGAGAACCTAATAATTTAGATTCAGCTGAGAACTGCAATGACTGGGTGGAGATTTGGAACAATGTTTTCATGCAATATGAAAAAACATCCGAAGGAAAATATATCCCGCTAAAACAAAAAAATGTTGATACCGGAATGGGTGTGGAAAGAACCATTGCAGTTCTAAATGGTAAAAAAAGTGTTTACGAAACAGATGCTTTTTTGGAAATTTATGAAAAAGTCAGTGAACTATCATCTTCTGATGATGAGATTTCAAAAAGAATAATTTGTGACCATGTTAGAGCTTCTACATTTTTATTAGGAGATCAGCGATGTATTACACCTTCAAATGTTGATCAGGGATATGTTTTAAGAAAGCTTATAAGAAGATCGATAAGAAAAGCAAAAAAGATAGGAATTAACGAACCTTTTCTTGTATCTTTGTCAAAAATCATAATTGATCAATATTCCAATGATTATTCCGAGCTTACAGAAAATCAGAATTTTATAGAAAAATACTTAGGTCTCGAGGAAGAAAAGTTTAATAAAATATTGAACGATGGTCAGCAAGAATCATTCAGAGAAATTGAAAAAATATCGGATGTAAATGAGATTGTTAATGTAGCAGGTATTGAAGTTTTAAGAGCTGCAAAAATATCATTTGATCTGTATCAATCCCAAGGTTATCCAATGGAGATGTTTGTTGAAGATATGAAAGAAAAAAAGAACATTGAAGGAAGTTTGTCCGAGAAAATTTGTGAAGACGTTGGGAGACTAATTTCAACCCACCAAAATGTTTCCAGAAAGGGTGCTGAAAAAAAGTTTAAGGGAGGTCTTTCCGACAACAGTGACGATGTTGTCAGATATCACACTGCTACCCACCTTTTGAATAAAGCATTGAGAGAGGTTTTGGGAGATCACGTTAAACAAATTGGAAGTAACATCACTCCCGAAAGATTAAGGTTTGACTTTCCAAACAATTCAAAATTAACACAAGAAGAAATCGAAAGAGTTCAAAATATTGTGAATGATGTAGTAGATAAAGAACTTCCTGTAAATTTTCTTGTTTGCTCGCACGAAGATGCCGTAAGTTGCGGAGCAACTCATCTTGAAGGTGAAAAATATCCCGATCAAGTTAAGGTTTATTTTATCGGTGATAGTTTAGAATCTAGTTTTAGCAAAGAGTTTTGTGGAGGTCCCCATGTTAAAAACACAAAGGATATCGGCCACATAGAAATTTATAAACAAGATAAAATAGGCGAGGGAAAAATGAGAATTTACGCAAGGTTTAAGAGTTAATTGCAGGGGTTGAATTAACCCACTCGAAAGTGTTATATATTTGTTTGATTTACTAACTTACGTAATTCATATTTAAAACAGGAGGTATTTTTTATGACCAGTATAGAAAAAATAAAGCCTTTATCAGATTATTTACTTATAGAGCCTCTCGAAAAAGAGACAGTTCTCCCATCCGGAATTGTTGTTCCTGATACCGCTAAAGACAAACCTTCCGAAGGTAAGGTTTTGGCCGTAGGTCCGGGAAAAAAAGACGAAAAAGGGAATGTTACGCCGGTACAAGTTACAGTTGGTTCTGTCATCATGTATAAAAAATGGGGCGGTACTGAAATAAAAGCCGAGGGAAAAGATCTTCTATTAGTAAAAGAAGAGGATGTTATAGCAATAATTGAAGGTTAATTAATTTAAAGGAGAAATTATTATGTCAGCAAAAGATATTATTTACGGAGAGAATGCTAGAGAAAAATTAAAAAAAGGTGTTGAAAAACTTGCAAAAGCTGTAGTGACAACCTTGGGTCCGAAAGGTGGTAATGTAGCCCTAGATAAAAGCTGGGGGACACCTCAAGTTGTAAATGACGGAGTGACAATTGCCAAAGAAATTGATCTAGAAGATAAATTTGAAAATATGGGGGCACAGATTGTAAAGGAAGCTGCATCTAAAACTAATGATTTAGCAGGAGATGGAACCACAACAGCCGTAGTGCTTGCCAGAGCCGTTGTTAATGAAGGTTTGAAAAATATTTCAGCAGGTACTAATGCTATGGTATTAAGAGGTGGTTTGGAAAAAGCTACCAAGGCTTTAGTAGAAGAAATTGCTAAATTTGCCAAAAAGATTTCCAGCAAAGAAGAAAAAATCCAAGTTGCTACTATTTCAGCCCAAAACAAAGAAGTTGGAGAATTGATTGCCGAAGCAATGGAAAAAGTCGGTGAAGCAGGAGTTATTACGGTAGATGAATCAAAAGGTTCCAACATCGAATTGGAATACAAAGAAGGAATGCAGTTCGATAAAGGATATCTTTCACCCTATTTTGTTACTAATCCTGAAAAAATGGAATCTGTTTTGGAAAATCCTTACATTTTATTAACTGATGCCAAAATTTCCAATATGCAGGATATGCTGCCTTTGTTAGAAAGTTTGATGAAGGTGTCTAAAGATTTGGTAATCATATCTGATGATGTTGATGGGGAAGCTTTAGCTACATTGGTGGTCAATAAATTAAGAGGTGTATTAAATGTTTTGGCTATTAAAGCACCCGGTTTTGGAGATAACAGAAAAGCTTTACTTGAGGATATTTCAATTCTTACCGGAGCTACTTTGATAAGCGAAGAAATGGGCAAAAAGATTAGTGGAGCTACTGTAGAAGATTTGGGAAGAGCTGACCGAGTTATATCAGACAAGGATAGCACCACTGTAGTTGGAGGTAAGGGCAACGAAGCAGAAATAAAAGATAGAGTAAAGATGATTCAAACCCAAATTGAAAATGAAACATCAACTTACGAAAAAGAAAAACTTCAGGAAAGATTAGCTAAACTTAGTGGCGGGGTGGCAGTAGTTAAGGTCGGAGCCGCTACAGAAGCTGAGTTAAAAGAACTAAAGCTAAGGGTTGAGGATGCAGTTAATGCTACCAAAGCAGCTGTGGAAGAGGGTATAGTGCCCGGAGGCGGAATAGCCTTTTTAAGAGCAAGAAAAGTCTTAAAAGATTTGCATTTTGAAGGTGACGAGCAAGTGGGAGTAAGTATTCTTGAAAAAGCATTGGAGCAACCAATAAGAATGATTGTTAAAAATACTGGAGGAGATGATGGAAAAGTCATGGCTGAAATTGAAAGAAGGGCAAAAGAAGAAAACAATGAAAACATTGGTTACGACGTGTTAAAAATGGATTATGTCGATATGGTTGAATCAGGAATTATTGATCCCGCTAAGGTCACCAGAAGTGCCTTGCAGAATGCAGTATCTGCGGCAACTATGATAATAACAACAGAATGCCTGGTTACAGAGTTACCTAAAAAAGATGAAAAAGCTCCGATGCAAATGCCCGAAGATTACTAAAAATTTTGTAATTACCAAAAAGGCAAAAAAAGGGGAGGGGGCGAAGCCCCCTCCCCTTTTTTCCCATTTATTTATTTTTCCCCCTTTGATTCTGTTTGTTTAATTTGTTTTGTTATTTTTTTGGTATCTTTCCTTTTTCTGGTAATATCTTTACTTCCAACTTCAATTTGCGGATTTTTGATTTTATCTCTTTTTTCCAAATCCTTCTCTAATTTTTTTAATGTGTCTTTGTATATTTTTTTATATCCAGACAAAATCCTCTTACTTGAATCATTTTTATTAAAATGTATTAACTTCTTGTTTACAGTTTCAGTGGTAATATCTTTTTTCATGTGCAGTATTTGCACTTTCATTGCCAAAGATTCGATGAAATTCATAATAAAATTTTTCCTTAACTTTTTCTTTTTAACATCTTTTGAAAAATCGATTATAAAATTTGGGTAATATTTACCTACCCACCTATTTGCATTGATGAAATTTAAATATATCTCGTCTCTCCATAAATAAGGTTTCATCGATATTATGTTTTGAGCTACATAAAGATTTCTTTTCTTTTTAGGCCAGCCCATATTACCTTCTTCTATGAAAATGTTGGGGCAGATATCTCTTTTACTCTTGTCTGAAGGAAGCTGCCCAACTATTTTAAGAACTATAAAAACCAACCCTCTACATATCCATAATCTATTACTTTCGGTAATAAACAACAAATCTATGTCTGCCTTTTTATCACTGTTTTGGTTAGCAACAGATCCTGTCAGAGCAATCATTTTTATCCATGGGATTCTAGACAATATTTTCAAATAAGATTTATTTTTTTCAATAATTTCAGAAGTATTTTTTAACCTTTTTTCTCGATCTATATTTTTAACTCCGGAAATTATGTATCTTCCTTTTGTTTTTCTTACAATCTTTGCATTTACAAGTTCTTCTAAGTTTTTTTTAATTAATTTATCTGAAAAATTATTTTGCGAAATTAAATTTTTGATAATCTCATCGATACTTAAAGGAAATCCGAAAAAACTACTGTACGAGAGAGTTTTAATTACGGAAATCTTACAAGGATTAATGCTGTTTTTCTTCATTTTAATTTAAATTGTATCAAGTACTTCGTTCACTATTTTGTCGGCTATATAATTCTTCTCTCTGGGAACATGGTTATATTTAACTGATTCAAAACCTTTCTCAATCATTTTTGCTTCGTTAAAGAAAGTTTTCATTCGTGGTTCTTTTACTTTGAATTTTCCATTAAGCTGGCTGACCACGAGCAGGCTATCTATATAAAAAACAATCTCACTTCCTTTTAAATCTTTTGCCGCTTTCAACCCTTCTAAAACAGCTTTATATTCAGCCTCGTTATTTGTTGATTTACCAATAAATTTCCCAATCTCTTTAATAACTTTCTTTTTTTCATCCAACACTACTACTCCTACCGCTCCTGGCCCGGGATTACCTCTCGCTCCCCCGTCTGTGTGAATAAATAATTTCATATAATTAGTCCTTAAAATATTCTTTGAGGCTGATTATGAAAATACCCAAAGAAAAACCAACAAAAATTCCCGCAAAAATTGTAATAAAGAGAGGTTTGTAAAATTGTTTAACGAAAGGTTCTTCAGAGATTTTTACGACAGCAAGTTTCCCATCTCCATCACGATTTATTTCCTTAGAAGTATCAATTAGTGTGTCTGCTATAGTTTCCCAAATTGTTTTAGACTTGTTTAAATCCTTGTCTTTGAAAGCAATATTGATTATTTGAGGACCGGTTTTTTTTACAGACATCGATTTACTAATTTTTCTTATATTGTAACCGTCCTCTGGTAAATCTAATTTATTTAAAACTTGCTTTTTAACATCTTCGCTTTCTGCTAGGGCCACTACTGAGTTAGTATACGTTGACGCTGTCTGTTGAGAGTAGTAACCCTCATATGTAAAAAATGACTCAGAATTATCTTCTTTTCTCGTTATATAAAAAGAACCTGAAGCAGTGTAATTAGAGGGTAGGAAATGAATAAGAATACCTGTTATTAACCCGATTAAAGCACATAAAGCTAGTACTTGTCGGTTTTTCCTTATTTTTTTAAATATTTCTCTAAATTCCATATGTCTAATTATACCAGCAAAAAGGTTAATAAAATAAGCGATAAACCGCAAAAAAGTGATGAAGTTAAGTATTAAATTATGTATACTTTAGTAAATTTATTAAAATTTAAAACATTACTGCCCAGATGCCAAAACAACAAACTATAACTAAATCTTCTCTCATTCCCACGGTGTTGATATCCGGAGGTGCGGGTTTTATTGGATCTCACTTAGCAGAATATCTTCTTCAAAACAAGTCCAGGGTAGTTGTTTTAGATAATTTTAAAACCGGTAAGGATATACACGTAAAGCATTTGTTATCAGATAAAAATTTTGCTCTTTATGATGTTGATATAAATGAAGGTATTCCTTCGGAGATTCAAAGTGTTGACTATATTTTTCATTTGGCCGGATTGGAGGAATACTTTTATAGTAAGGATTATTTAAATCTGGAATCTCTTTTTACCAATTCTTTAGGAACAAAAAATCTTCTAGATCTAGCAAAAAAATCTTCTGCTAAATTTTTACTTGCTTCCACGATAGATATTTATCAAGGAAGGTTGTCCCAAGTCGATCTTGGAAAATATTTCGGTTCTTCCGGCGGTGAGGAAAATAGGTTTAGTTTGCTCGAGGCAAAAAGATTTGCTGAAGCCGTAGTTTGGGAGTATTTCAAAAGACATAATTTAGATGCCCGTATTGTAAGACTACCGGAAGTTTACGGTCCAAGAATGGACCTTTCTTCGAGTGGTTTTTTAGGTGGTTATATTAAAAATGTATTAGATGGCTCCTCAATTGATATTTACGGTGAAGGCGAGGAAAAAGAATTTTATTTGTATATCTCTGATGTGATTTCAGGGTTAGTTAAGGCTCAGTTTAGCGAGGGTACTTCAGGAGATATTTACTCACTTGTACCTGAAAACCCCGTTTCATCTTTGGAAACCGCCTATCTAGTAAGAAGCCTGGCGGATTCTAAGCTTTCAATACAATTTAAAAAGGGTTTGTCTGAAATAAGAGAGCCGTTGAGTATACCCGAGAGTTTTAATGTTAAATCTATTGGATGGAAGCCTAAGGTTCAACTAAAAGAGGGTGTAATGAAAACACTGGAGTTTTTTGACTATTCTCCGAATACAAATGCTTTTAAGCCGGCAAAATATTTAGAGCAAAAACTTAAAAAAGTTGAGTCAGTGCCTGAAAGCATAGTTTCTTTACAGGGAGTTAAAATATCAAACCTTCCTAAAAATGATGAGTCCGAAAGATTTTTTAATAATACTTTTAAAGAGACTGCCGAAAATCAAATTGAACCAAACAATGCTTTGCCTGAGAAAAAAATAAAAAATAAATTTAAATTTTCTTTATTTAATAAGTCTTCAAAAAAATCAAATATAAAGGATTTTAGTAATAAGGTTAGAACCGACCTAGGTTATTTTAACGCTATATTGGGTATTGTAATCTCGGCGCTTTTGGTTTTTATCGGAGTTCCCTCTTTGAGCACTTATATTAATATCAAAAAAGGTTACTCCTCTTTAAATAAAGTAAAACAAAATATTATGTCTCTGGACTCTGCTAATTTAAGCTCAGATACCCTCTCTGCATATAACGGTTTTAAGAACGGAAAATCCTCACTAAAGAGAATTAGATGGGTATTTAAGATTATCGGTAAGGATGAAAATTATATAACTTATGACAAGCTTTTAAGCTCGTTAATGTTTTTTTCAAAAGCAGGTAATCTCGGTTCAGATGCTTTGAAACCTGTGGAATCTATGTTGGAGACGTTGAAGCCGGGAAGTACATTGACTTTGGACGCTACTCTGTTTGATAGGGCAAAGATTGGGATTGTTGGAGCTAGAGATTATATTAGGATGGCTGAAGCTGATTTAGTTGGTATTGATAACTCTCTAATTCCTGAAAAATACAAAAATTATCTTGATGAGTATCGAGGAGTACTCAGCCAGTCTCAAGAATTTGCAGATTCCGCATCTGTTGTTATGAGCGGGCTTCCACAACTTTTAGGTATGGAAGGTGAAAAAAAATACATTATTTGGTTTCAGAATTCCAACGAAATAAGACCAACCGGTGGATTTATCGGTTCTTACGCTACAGTGAGTATTGATTCGGGAAAGATTAAAAATATACTTATTGATGATATATATAACCCCGATGGTCAGATTGATGTTAGAAATATTAAAACTACCCCTCCAGACCCGATTAAAAATTATCTTGATGAGGAAGTACTATATCTAAGAAATTCCAATTGGGATCCCGACTTTACCAAATCAGCCAAGGTTTTTGATGATATTTACTTTAAAATAACAGGTGAAAGTGTAGATGGTTACATAGCTGTTGATTTGAAGTTTGTCGAGAGTCTTCTTAGAGTAACAGGGCCGGTATTTTTAGCCTCGTATAACGAAGATATTAATTCAGAAAATCTTGACGAAAGAGCTCAATATTATAGTGGGTTTGATTATAAAGAGGGTTCGACAGATAAAAAATCCTTTTTGACAATTCTTGGAGGGAAGCTTCTTGAAAAAATATTTTCTTTGAAAAAAGAGGATTTTCCTAAACTTGTAACAGAGCTGGGGAGGTCGCTTGAAGAGAGACACCTTCAGATTTCTCTTAATAATAATCAAATAAATTCTCTGTTGTCTGGAAATAAGTGGGATGGTAGTTTAGTCGATACCGAAGGGGATTATCTATATGTGGTTAATGCGAACCTCGGGGGTACCAAATCTAATTATTACGTCGAAAATAAAATGACCTACGAAATTAATTCTATGACCAGAGATGGTTTATTAAGAGCAAATTTGTATTTGGATTATAAAAATAATGCTGAAAACGATGCTTGGCCCGGCGGTCCTTATACTGATTATGTTAGAGTTTTAGTAAAAGACGGTTCTAAGCTGACTGGGGCTAAAATAATTAATAATACAGGTGAGGAAACGGACATATTTAAGGATGTAGTAGTTTCGAAGGTTGGTGTTTACTCTTCTTTTGAAACTAGTTTCAAGTTGCTTCCAAAAGAATCAATTAGGTTGGTTATTAGTTACGATCTTCCCCAGAAAGCGTCAATAACAAAAGAAGGCAGCTCATATAGTTTGTATTGGCAAAAACAGCCTGGAACCGGTAAAGACAATTACTCGTTTATTTTTAACCCTCCTTTTGGTTCAGTCACTCAAAACTTATCAAATAATTTACAAGTTGATGGTACATCAATAAAATCCTCGGGAATTCTGATAAAAGATATGGAGTACTACATAAGTTTTAAATAAATTTTTATTGCTTAATGTTTTGTTGAGCAATATAATTACCTTAATGGCTTCAGCTTACATGCCCCAATCCAATAGACAACATCCAGTTCCTCAGAATATTATGGATGTTGAGTTTAAACTTATAGGTGAGTTGACGATGCGTCAGTTTTCTTATCTATTAGTATTTGGTTTAGCTTCTTACCTAAGTCTGAAAGGAATACCGGGCCTATTTAGAGTACCCACAGCCTTGTTTTTTGGTTTACTTGCGTTGGGTTTAGCTTTTGTTCCTGTTGGAGAAAGGGGTTTGGACGAGTGGATAGTAAATTTTTTTAAATCAATTAATTCTCCTACTCAAAGAAAATGGTTGAAAGAGCCTCAATTACCCACGGCGTTTTTGTATGATAACTTGGCTATTGTTCAGCACGAGATGATTACACTTGCTCCTACTTCCAGTCGTAGAAAACTTGAAGAGTATTTAAAATTTAAATCTTATGAGAGTGACGAGGATCCCCTCGATATTCCTGAAAAATCCTATGTTATGAAACTAAAACAAATTTATCAGGATACTTACAGCCCCGAACTTACTGGCGGTGTTGGAGTACTTGTGGACGAGCCTGAAGTATCGGTAGGTCCGGAAATCCCAAATATCCCGGGTGTTCCTGTTATTCCGGAGGATGCAGAGCCCAAATATAATTTAGAAAATGAAGAACCTAATAAAGAAACAGATAAGTTAACTTCGGAATATAAAGCATTTTCTAGTACTGAAGATTTTGGTAAGGAAGTTATAAAAGAAGCTAAGGTAAGCGAAGAGTTTAAAACCGAGCAAACACCGCCGGTTCCCCCGATTTTACAAAAATCAAAATTTGTTGATACCGGTGTTAACAGACAAAGGATGAGAAGGGGGAGTGTTTCCGAAAAAACTAGTATGCGAAATATTTCTCAACCACCAAGCGAATTGGATATGTATTCATACAGTTCAGTTACACCTGACATGCATTCAGGAAGAAAGTTTACTAATTTGGTACCTTCAGAAGGTGAGATAGTATTGCCAATCAGGGGTGAGAGAGTGTTGAGTACTTCCGTAGAGCAGTCAATCGATAGCGATATTCAGGAAAAAGCCAGAAAACTCGAGGAGCTTTTACAAAAAATTAGTCAGGAGGAGGGCGTGGTAATTAAAAAAACCCCTGTCCAAAAACCTGCCACATCTCCAGTAGATAGGGTAGCAGAGGAGATGGCTGAGAAACTTAAAAAACAAAATGAAGAACTAAATGTTGAAATTAAAAGATTGAAAGATCAAATACAAATGGGCAAGTCTTCTTCGGTAGAAACTAGTGTACAAGAAAACCTTCTTAAAAAACTCGAATCTCAAAAAGGCGATATATCATCCAGTTATTCCGAATTAAGAAAGCAAGTTCAGGACTTGCAAATGAAATTGGATGAAAAGGTTAAGGTTTCTACAGGTGAGGAGTTTTTAAATAAGGTTAAAAAGCAGCTTCCGGTTTTGACAGACACACCCAATGTTCTGACAGGTGTTGTAAGGGATGCAGAAGGAAAAAATTTAGGTGATACCCTTTTGATAGTAAAGAATAGCAGGGGAGATACTATTAGAGCATTGAAAACTAATTCTCTGGGTCAATTTGTTGTATCTACGCCCCTTCAGAATGGAACCTATACCGTGGAAGTAAGTCCGGTTAACAAAACTAATTTAACATTTGCTATAATTCCTATTGAAGTAAAAGGAGAAGTAATACCTACATTAGATGTGATAGGAAAATAAATATGTCTGCCCAAGAGATTATATCTACAACTCAAGATCATTTAGACATCTTTGATATTAAGGATAATTTCGCTGTATTAAAAAACGGAACAGTTTGTGCAGTCATACAAACTACTGCAGTAAATTTTGACCTGCTTTCAGAAATTGAACAGGACGCGATAATTGCGGCTTTTTCAATGCTATTAAATTCCATTACATTTCCATTACAAGTAGTCATCAGATCAAGAAAATTGGATATATCAAAATACGTAGAAAAAGTTAGAAAAGTAGAATCCAAAATAATAGACCCCCTCCTAAAACATCAGGCTGAGTCATACAGAAAATTTGTTCAAGATGTAATTAAGGTTAATGAAGTTTTAGATAAGAAATTTTATGTTGTAGTTTCGACAACTAACGTAGTTGTAACTCAAAAAGGAGGCGGTGCTTTTGATTGGATGTTAAAGCTATCTGGGATGCAAAATAAAAGAGTTGGTGTTGTTAATGTAGAAAAAATATTGCAGGACGGACGTACCCAACTTAGCCCTAGAATTGACCATGTAATTAGAGAATTTGGAAGAATAGGAATTAAATGCAAACAACTAACCACACAAGAATTAGTGGAACTTTATTTTGATATCTATAACCCAAGTAATATTCACGGTCAGAGAATAAGAACCAATTTAGATGATTATAAGACTGCCATTGTAAACCCGGCAATCATAGAGGAATAGAATATGGCGTTAAATATTTTTGATTTATTTAAAAAAAGTACAAAAAAAACTGTAAGTAACACGGGCGACACGGCTGAGGTGGAGAAAACTCCACCTGAAATATTGGCTGAAGGAATGATGAATGTTAGAGATATAATCGCTCCTTCGGCTATTGAAGTTGACTTCAATGATATAAGAATCGGCGATATGTATTACAGAACTTTTTTTGTTTCCGGATACCCGAGATTTGTCGGTGCAAACTGGCTCTCCCCAGTTATAAATTTTGATCACACTCTTTTGATTTCAATGTTTTATTATCCGGTAAAATCAAAAGTAATTTTAGATGATTTAAGAAAAAAAATAACTGAATTGGAAGCAACAACAATGACTAACAGGGAGAAGGGAAAAATTTCTGACCCTGTGGTAGAGGCGGCGCTTGAGGATGCAACTGCCTTACAAGAACAGTTAGTCAAGGGAGTTGAAAAGTATTTTCAATTTTCTTTTTACATTACTATTCCGGCATACGAGAAAGAAGAGTTAGATAATGTTAGTTCTAAGCTCGAATCTCTTCTTGCATCTTTATTGTTGATATCAAAAACTTCTGCCTTGCAAATGGAGGATGCATTTAGATCTTGTATACCTACTGGGATAGACAGATTGATGGTTACAAGAAATATGGATACGACAAGTTTAGCAACTACGTTTCCTTTTACGTCATCTGATTTAACTATGGAAGAAGGGATAATGTATGGAATAAATAAACATAATGGATCACTAGTAATATTTGACCGTTTCTCGATGGAAAACGCTAATTCAGTTGTATTTGCTAAATCCGGTGCTGGAAAATCTTACTTCGTGAAATTGGAGGCTTTAAGACACTTAGTATTTGGTGCCCACGTGATGATAATTGATCCGGAAGAAGAGTACTATAATCTTTGCGAAGTTGTTGGCGGAAATTATATTGGTTTTTCGGCTAATTCTAAACATAAAATAAACCCATTTGATCTTTCCGGAATTGCTACTGAAGGGGAGAACGAATTGGGTCAGAAACTTATTTCCTTGGTAACTTTACTAAAATTAATGATGGGTCAGCTAAATTCAACCGAGGAGGCGATTCTCGACCGAGCTTTAATTGAGACTTACAGAATGAAGGGTATCACCACAGATCCTGATACACAAAGTAGTAAAGAACCACCTGTAATGGAGGATTTATACAAGGTTTTATTGGGTGGTAGTGAGCCTGAATCTAAAACTATGGCTGATAGATTAGAGAAATTCATTAAAGGTTCGATGGCAGGGATTTTTGATTCGCAGTCAAATATAAATCTGGAAAGTAGTATGACTGTGTTTTCAACTAAGAACCTTGAGGATGCATTAAGACCAATTGCTTTTTATATGATATTGGATTTCGTCTGGACTACTATTAGAAGGGATTTAAGGAAAAGAATATTGATAGTAGAGGAGGCTTGGTATTTAATGCAAAATCCCGATAGTGCAAGATTTATATACGGTATAGCTAAAAGAGCCAGAAAATATTATTTAGGTTTGACTACTATATCTCAGGATGTAGATGACTTTTTGACATCTGAATATGGGAAAGCTGTAGTTACAAACTCATCTATTCAGATGTTATTTAAACAGCATCCCGCAGCCATAGATAAAGTTGTTGAAACATTCTATCTTTCTGAAGGAGAGAAAAGATTTTTACTATCAGCGGGTGTTGGGGAGGGTCTGTTTTTCGCTGGATCCAATCACGTAGCTATAAAGGTTATGGCTTCGGAATCAGAACATAAGCTTATAACTACAAATCCCGAGGAAGTTTTAAAATTAAAAGAAGAAAGACGACTTGAAGAGAAAAAAGGACAGTTGGATTTGGCAAGGAAAGAGGAACTTAGAATGGAGTATAAACCTTATAAAGCTCCTGAACCGATGGACAAGTACACAACATTTGATGAATTAGGGGAAACTAAACAGGAATTTAAACCTATCAAAAATTATGAGAATGAAAATATAAATTCTGAAGTTAATAAAACGGTACCAATTGAAACTAAACCTGTACTGGAGCCAAAAAGTGATTTAACAATAAAATCCAGAATTGTTGACAAAGTTGTTCCGGAGCCTCAGAAAACTGTTCAGAAACCTATGAATGAGACTAATCTTCAAAAAGATCAGAAGCCTATTGTTATAGATTTGAATAAAAAAAATCAGACTTTTGATGCTGGAATAACTAACAATCCCGCACCTACTTATAAATCTGCACCTGCTCCTGAAAATGTCTCTGTTTCCAAGCCTACTCCAGCGCCTACACTTACACCTTCACCTGTTCCTACACCTACGCAGGTTATTAATCAAAATAATCAACAGTCTCAACCACCTGCACAAAAACCTAAAAATATACTCGACAATAAAGTCATTGAGTTAAGGAAAAAGATGTTACAGGACGAGGATAGTTTCTTAGATAACGCTCCATCTGCAAATGAGATTATGGACTCTGTAGATGAGATGAAAAGAAACAAACCAATGATTAATAACCAGCCGCCGATTCAGAATAACCCAACAATCCAACAATAAAGACTATATTTGCATCGGCATAATAATATGGATGAAGTCTTTAATCCCGTCCGGTACAAATGTACAGGGTGATAAGTTGCCGTTAGATTTAAATTCAATATTTTCTGATTTCACATTTCCCAAGAAATCTAAAAGATACTTCGAGTTGAATGCAATTTCTACAAGCTCCCCTTCAACTTCAGCATTTAGATTGCTTTCGTGCTGGCCAGTCTCTTCTGAAAGTGATGTGATTTTAATTTTTCCTTCAGGATCAAATCTAACTTTGATAGTACTGTTCCCCTCCTTTGCAAAGATGTCAGTTAACCTAACCGCCTCTGTAAATTCCAAAGTTGAAAAATTTGCTTTGACTACGTGTTCGGTCGGTATTATCTTTTTATAATCAGGATAGTCTCCATCAAGCACTCTAGTGGCAATTAAAGTATCTTCCGCTCTAAACAACCCTAAGTTTTCATCTTGGTTTAATGTAAACTCAATTGGTTCCGAAGAAGTTGAAAATATTTTAGCTACCTCAAGGAGTGTTTTGGCCGGTATTACAACCTTAAAGTCGCTAATCTCACCTTTAATTTTAATATTTTTTTCCGATAATCTAAAACCATCCGTTGATGTTATTGTTAGCTTCTCTTTCGAGTAGTCCATATAAATCCCTGTAAATATTGGTCTGCTGGTATCTACTCCGGAGGCAAAAGCTACAACCCCAACCACACTGTTTAATAATCCGGGATCTATAGATAAACCTTTAGCATTTTTAGGAAAAGACGGTAATTCAGGAAAATCTTTTGCACTGCTTCCGTTAAATTTGGATTTTGTAGATTTTGAATTTACAACGAGTATCTCATCTTTGACAGTTGCGTTAATGGTACCGGGCGACAGATTAGATATAAAATCTTTTAATAATCTTGCCGGAACTGTAATAGAACCTTCCTCTTCAATGGATGCGCCTACATACGTAGTTATTGCGGTTTCTAAATTTGTTGCCGACAGTTTTATTCTTCCCTTATCGGTTTCTATTAAAACATTTGATAAAATAGGCAAAGAACTTTTAGCCGGTATGGCGTGCATTATGGTCTGTAGACCTTTAGAAAGATTTTCCTGCAGGAAAGAAAATTTCATTTTTTATATTTATTCCTTTTTACCTTTATTTAATTTTTTTGGTTTTAATACAACTCTTCTATCCTCTCCTTCGCCCGTGCTTTCCGATTCTATATCATCGTATTCAGAAACTAGAACATGAATTTGTCTTCTCTCCCAGGGACTCATTCTTGGCATCTCCACATCTTTTTGAAAAAACCTGACTTTGTCAATGAAGGTTTTGGCCATGTCCTGAATTTTTTCGGTTTTTCTACTTTTGTAATCATTGATATCTAAAGTAATTAAAGGTTGTATTTGAGTTTCTCTGTATATCATTAACCTTAAAATATTTTGTAATCCATCTAAAGATTGTCCTCTAAAGCCAATTAAAAAATTTAAATCATCCCCTGAAACAGTAACATTAAAATTATTTTCCTCAATTTCTTCGACGGAAAGTTCAGGCTTAATGCCAATATACTGAAAAATTTTATTCATTTTTTTCTTAATTAGTTCTTTTGTATCCATATTAATTAGTAATTAAGGTAAGTTAGCAGAATAACTACGAACTCTTTTTACCAGATTTCAACTTATTAATAAAGGGTTTTAAACCACCCCAGCCTGAGAAGAAATAAGTTTGTCCAATCTGAAACACTGTTGATATGAAGATATAGAGCATAACTCCCGACGGCAAAGTGATACCGAATATGAAAAACATTAAGGGCATGATGTATTGGTTTTGCTTCTGCATCGCTTGCATCATATCGTCTGCCTGTCCGGGTGTTTGTTTTACAGCTTTATTTGAAACTTTTGTGAAAGGAGACATCATTTTTGTGGCAACAAATTGAGCCACTACAGTAAGGATTGTCAGTATCAAATAAGGATCAGGTTTTGTTAAATTTAAATGTAAAAATTTTGTAGCAAGTGCTTCATCGTGTGCAAATTTAAAAGAATCTATATAAATTCTACTGTTTAGAGCCACTAGATCGCTCGCAGTTGTCAAAGTCGTCAAAGACCTGTAAATAGCAATCATTAGAACAAATGTAATTAAGGTTGTTATACAGCCCGCACCGGGGTTAATTCCGTGTTTCTTGAAAAGATCCATCTGAAGCTCGGCTTGTTTTTTCTTATCATATTTGAATTTTTGTTTTATTTTCTCTAATTCAGGTTGAATGTCCCTTTGCTTTTTTGCCATCTTTATAGAAGGCATTGTAGCTGGGATTAGGGCAGCCTTAGCAATTATTGTGAACAAGATTATTGAAACACCGAGGTTGCCGAATATCCTGTACAAAACTATGAGTAGATTAAATATCGGATTTATTAATATTGTATTCCACATAATTATTTAAATATCTTTCTAATTTACTTCACAGGATCGTGCCCACCCTTAGAAAAAGGATTGCATCTTAGTATTCTACCAAATCCCATCAAGCTTCCTTTTAAAACTCCGTATTTTTCAATCGCTTGATAAGTATATTCGGAGCAGGTTGGGGTGTACCTGCACACTTTAAACCCTTTGTTATCAAGAGAAAGATGCTTCTTGTAAAATTTTATTAAATTCAGAGCTAATTTCTTCATATTCGACATTAGTACAGGCAGTTTTGGGATGAATAACTACCCATAAACCTTTATCACTAACTGATTCAAAATTTTTTCTAATTATATCCCTAAATATTCTTTTTATTCTATTTCTTACAACAGCTCTTTTATCAAATTTATTGGAAACCACCACCCCGGCTTTTGTTGGTCCCTCGTAATTTTTTGGCTTAAGAAAATAAATATGAAAATATTTACCTTTGTAATACTTACCGTATTTTCTGGTAACGTTAAATTCAAAATTAGAAGATAGTCTATTTTCCTTTTTAAGCATTAGAAGGTTTAAAGAGCGGTTTATCTTTTATGGTCTACTTTACTTCTCTTCGAGACAACAAGTTTTTTTCTTCCTTTAGCCATTCTTCTTTTAATAACATTTTTACCGCCCGGTGTGGACATTCTTTCCATAAATCCGTGCTTTTTTATTCTTTTTCTTTTTTTAGGCTGCCATGTTCTTTTTGTTTTCGGCATAATTATTACTCCTTAATTACAGGTGGAGTTTATAAGATAATTGCGGTATAGTCAACAATATGAACGAACAAAAACCGTTAATAAAATTTGATGATTTTTCAAAAGTGGACATGAGAATTGGTTATGTAGAGAGTGCCGAGGAAATTGAAGGTTCCGATAAGCTAATAAAAATGCAGGTAGATTTTGGGGATATGGGTAAAAGACAAATACTGGCGGGAATTAAATCTAATTACACTCCTGCAGATTTGGTCGGAAAAAAACTTCCGTTTGTGGTTAATATTGAACCCAGGAAAATTATGGGAAATGAGTCTCAAGGAATGATTTTAGCTGCAGATTTTGAAGATAAGCCTGTAATATTCCATTTAGAAAAAGATGTAAGCAACGGTACTCTAATTAGATAATTAAAATGGTTCTCCGACTTCGAAAATCAAAGAAATATTATACAAAAACATTTGGCTGTTATGCTAATGAAGTTGACTCCGATTATATTGCGGGATTACTTGAGGATTTGGGTTTTTCTGAACTAAAAAAGAAAGGACGTAATGAGACCGAAGAGATTGAATACGCTTTGAAAAATGCCGATATCTTGGTTATAAACTCTTGTTCCGTCAGACAAAAAAGTGAGGATAAAGTTTACGGAATCGGGAAAATGATAAAAAATAATCCTAAAGCCCGGGCTAAAGTGGTGTTAACCGGATGTATGGTCGGAAGTGTCACCGGAGATAGAAAAAGGTTTTCCGAAAAACAATTAAAAATGAAAACAAAGGATTTTGATGGTTATTTCCCTCCATCAGATATTAAAAGTTTTTTAACTGTACTTAGGGAATTAAATTTAATATCAAAAGATTTATTTTTTGATAAAAAAGGTTTGAAAAGACGACAGAGAGACAAGAACCATGCCTACGTAAATGTTTCCTATGGATGTGATAATTTTTGTTCTTATTGCGTTGTACCTTACTCACGAGGTTGTGAGGTTTCCAGAAGTAAAAAAGAAATACTTGAAGAAATAAAGTGCCTTGTAGAAAAAGGTGTTTGTGATTTTACTTTTTGCGGTCAGAACGTTAATTCTTGGGGGTTGAGTATGGAGGAGAAGTTTAAAGTCAGGTCCGCGGGACGCAAAGATACAGATAATAAAAAACAAAGTAAGCTACCTTTTGCTCAATTATTGAGAGAAATTCATAATATCAAAGAAATAAATAATATTGATTTTATTTCATCCAATCCTTTTGATTTCACACAAGATTTAGTTGATGTTTTAAAACTTCCTAAGATTTCCAATTATGTTCACATAGCTGTTCAATCAGGGAACAATAAGATTTTAAAGGCGATGAATAGAAGACATACTTCTGAAGAGTTTGTAAATTTAGTTGAACGGATTAGGAAGGTAAGACCCGGTATTGAAATAGGTACGGATATTATTGTCGGTTTTCCTGGAGAAACCAGAGAGCAATTTATGGATACTGCTAAATTGATTGAAAAAGTAAAGTTTTCTGTCGCTTTTATTTCGATGTATTCTTCAAGAAAAGGTACCTTTGCAGAGATAAACTTAAAAGATGATGTTCCTTTAAAGGAAAAAAAGTGGAGACACATGTATCTAACAAAAGAATGGCGAAAAAACAAACCAAAAGTAAAAAGTAATTATTCACACTCTCGATGGGTCAGTTCTGAATAAAAAAGTATGAGCAAAGATTCAAAAATTTTTATTATCTTAGGTCCTACATCTTCGGGTAAAACATCTATAGCACTTGATTTATGCAAAATATTTGACGGGGAAATTATCTCCGCAGATTCCAGACAGGTGTGTAAGTTTATGGATATTGGTACGGGAAAAGTACCTATAAAATCAGATATAAATCTTAAAAAGTTTAAGGATCGTTGGGAGCTTAATGATGTAAAGGTTTGGGGATACGACCTTGTGAGTCCAGATGATTTTTTTTCAGGATATGATTTTGCTGATTACTCTTTAAAAAAGGCTAAGGAAATATTAGAAAAAGGAAAAATAGTATTTTTAGTAGGCGGTACGGGTTTTTACGTTGACCTTTTTACCGGAAAGATGAAACCTTCGAAAGTTTTGCCTGATTTAAATCTTAGAGATTCCTTAGAAAAATTAAGTTTGTCCGATTTACAAAACAAGTTGAAAGCGCTTAATGAAAAAGCTTTCCAAAACATTGATCAAAAAAATAAAGTTAGGTTAATTAGGGCAATCGAAAAAGAATTATCTATAGATGTTAGAAACGAACAACTTCCCTATCTTGATGATGCAAAATTTACCTATATAGGTTTAACAGGAGATAGAGATTATTTATATAAAAGAGTTGATAATTGGGTAGATGAAATTTGGGATGGTGGTTTGATAGATGAGGTAAAATCACTAGTGGAAATGGGTTACGGAGACAGCTCTAAGATTAAAGGTATAGTTTACAAAGAGGTTTTTGATTACATAGAGGGAAATTTAAAAAAATCGGAAGCCATGCAGAAAACCAAATTCAACCTACATTCCTATATAAGAAGGCAACAGACTTGGTTTAAGAAAAATAACTTAATAGAGTGGTTTGATATTACTAAGGACGATTTTAAAGAAATAATATACAATAGAATAAAGGAGAACTTATAAATGGATAAACAAATAGTAATATCAATTAAAACTATAATTCTTTTTCTGCTGACAATTTTAGGTCTTTTTGTTATTTACAGATTGGGGCCAATCATAGGAATACTTTTATTATCAACATTGCTGGTTATATCTATGGAACAACCTGTGAGGTATTTCATGAGAGGTTTTCTATTCAATAAAAGAATATCCAGAGGACTTGCGGTCTTAATTTCTTATTCTCTGTTTGTTTTAATAATATTAGGAGTTCTCACATTTGTTGTCCCTCCTTTAATTACAGAGCTTCAAAAAATGATTGTTAGCATCCCTTATATGCTTCAAAATGTTAAAATTCCGCAGGAGTGGCAGTCATCCGTTCCGAATATGATTCCCGATACGTCTAAAATATCTACTGGAGTAATAAATGCAACATTTTCAATTTTTTCAAATTTTGCCACTTTCTTGAGTGTTCTTGTCATATCAATTTACATGTCATTGGATTGGGAAAATATCAAAAAGGGTTTTATTTCTCTTTTTCCTAAGAATAATGAGGATATAGTACAAGAGACTATAGAAGATATCGAAAAAAATGTCGGGGCTTGGATAAAAGGTCAATTACTTTTAATGCTGGTAATTGGAGTAGCAAGTTTTATTGGGCTTTCAATTTTGGGAGTTAGGTATTCTGTTGGTTTGGGTTTATTGTCAGGTATTTTTGAAGCTATTCCGAACGTTGGTCCTGTTCTATCTGCTATAGTGGCTGGTTTAATAGGTTTTACAGACAGCCCCATAAAAGGTATTGGAGTAGTATCTCTTTTTGTGATAATTCAACAGTTGGAAAACAACTTACTTGTTCCAAAGATTATGGGTAAGGTTTCCGGATTTAGACCCCTTGTTATTTTGCTTGCTTTACTTGTAGGGGCAAATTTTTTTGGAATAATTGGGGCTGTGTGCGCTGTTCCGGTAACAATGATAGCCTCAACTATCTTGAAGAAATTTTTCGGGACAAACAATTAATATAAATAGGCACGGGAAGCCTATAAGCCAGATTCTGTATTATCCGATCATCTATCTACGCCCCATCTTTGTACCTTGCCGAGCCGACTCAAAGCGGTACGTTCGTGGGTTTCTGCAGGGTGGGATTGCCCGTTTCATATCTTTTCCGTGCTTAAGCTTACGGAAAAAGCTCGTCTCTGTTGCTCTCGGAAGATGTTAATTCACCATCCGTTTCCATTAATTTTCATTAATGAAACACCAGCGATTACGCGTCGGAGGTTACCCTCCGTCCCCTTGCTCTGTGCAGTCTGGACTTTCCTCTTCTAATCCGGGTTCACACCTTTCATAAAAGCGATCAGTCAGCTTCCCGTGCCGTTATTATAACATTTTCTGTCTTTTTTTGTTTTATTAAAATTGTGATAGAATGCTAGAAAAATCTTAGAAAGGATAGAATAAATGGGAAACCTTCTTTTTAAAAGAAAAAAACGTAATCAAGAAAATGTTTTTAGACCTACCGAGGAACTTATTCTCGAAAAACGTCTACAAGAAGCATTAGCGTTAAAGGGGTATAAACTGGGTAAAGAGCATCAGGATAGTTTTCAAATTATAACCTATTCAATTGTCAAACCTGGTTTTCTTAGCTTCCTGTCTATCGGATCCATAATTATTCGCGAGCAGCTTCAAGAAGTGGAGCTTTGGGTTTACAGATTGGGTAATTATTGGGTTGATGATCTGATGGATATCTTATCCGCTTTCGAAAAAGAAGTTGGACATAGTATTCAAAAGGAGGTAGTTACAAGTTTTTAATTATTTCTCATCTAACCTTAATAGCGTCCGGTTTTAGATTTTTCTCCGGACGCTTTTTGTATGCTAAAATACTTGCATGTCTGAAGAATTAGATCCGGAAAAATATCACGTTTTAACACCTAAAAAGAAAAAATTAGTAGTGTTTTTTCTATTATTTTTATTCCTTTTCTTTATACCTCTGATGTCTCTCATTTATTATAAGAGCGCTGTTCACAGACCTTCTCAAACTGCAAAAGAAGCTAATTTTGAAATAGGATCGGGAGATGATGTTTTTGAAATAGCTCAGATGCTTTATGAAAAAGAGGCTATAAATTCAGAATTTCTTTTCATTTTTTATGTCTTCTTGAATAGGTCCGATACAAATATTCAAGCTGGTACTTACAAAATTCCAGCTGGTACTTCATTGGTAACTTTAGTTGACATGTTAAAAAATGGGAGAAATGATATATCTTTAACATTTTTAGAGGGTTGGAGATTGGAACAATTCGCAATTTATGCTTCACGAAAACTCAAAAACTTTAACTACCAGGATTTTATGGAGATTGCTAAACCGTATGAAGGTTATCTTTTTCCTGATACTTATTTTTTTAATTTAGATGCAGATGAGGAGGAAGTTTTTAATAAGTTAAGAGATACTTTTGATAAGAAGACTACGAATATCCTCACAGGTGAAAATTTGGATAAGGTCGGTTTATCAAAACAGGAAGCAGTAATTTTTGCGTCTATGGTTGAAAGAGAGGTCTCTAACCCTGAAGATGCTCCTATTGTCGCTGGTATTTTAATAAAAAGATGGAAAGAAGGTATGAAATTAGATGTAGACGCTACAACTCAATATAGTGTTGCGTATAAAAGATTGTGTGGTGGTGATGGGGGCGACATAATATGCACTCCAACTTTAGAAGATATGTACGATATTGATTGGTGGCCTCACAACCTTACCCGCGAGGAATTAGACACGAAAAATCCTTATAACACCCGAGCTGTGGTTGGTCTCCCACCGACTCCCATCTCAAGTTTTAGTTTATCGTCACTATCTGCGGTTATAAATTATGAGAAAACTCCTTATTACTACTATTTAACCGATAAAGACGGAATAATGAGATACAGCGTTAGTCTAAGTGAACACGAGCAAAATATTTCAAACTATCTTTCAAATTGATTCTAATTAATCCGAATCCTTAAGACTTTTAATTATTAAATCTTTGGTAATTTTTATTCCATAATTTTCCAATATTTTATCTTTAACAAAGATTGGAATAGCTGCCTCTTTTGAAATTTCTAGTGCGTCTTTTATTCCAATATTAATGTCAAAGTCTCTACCTTCTTTTTTCAAGGTAAGATAAGCGTAAAAATTATTACAGTAGCAGTGATAAATTTTTATATGAGCAATATCAATTCCGCACCCATATAAAATTCTTTTAATGCTGTTATAGATTGATGGGGTCGTGGTCTTGTTATTAAATATAATTTCTATCGGCAGTAGAGTTTTTAAGGATTTACAAAATAAATACAGTGTAGAAAAATCTGTGTAAGGAACCTCAGTTATAAATTTTACTGGCTTATACATATTTTTATAAATGTAATATATAATTGTTATAAATATGTCTAATCTGCTCAAAAATACTTATGACAAAATGGAAGCTATTAAGGGCAAAAGGCTCGTTTATATGCTTTTAGCCATTTTTGTCTCTTTTACCACAGTAGGTATTTCAATTGGATATCTTATGTCACCGAAATTAAATGAAGATGAAACACCTGTGAAGACCTATTCGGGAAATTTGCCAAAATCCGAGAAGACAGAAGCTTCCGGGAAAATTACTTATGTGAATCCTGAAATGTATCCAATAGATGAAATATCGTATTCTCTTACTGATGGTTCTGGTAAAGATATTTATTTATTATCAGCAAAGGATAATAAATTAGAAATATCTGAAGGGTTGTATGTAAAGGTAATTGGTACTTTAAGTACATTAAAGGATGGGAAAACTCCTGTTCTTTTGGTTGAGGAGGTAATAATAAACAATGTCTCAAATTGAATTTAAAAATGTTACTAAAGAATATATTCCTGGTAATAAAGTTCTGGATGATGTGTCATTTTCAATTGAAAAAGGAGAATTTATTTTTATAATCGGGCCTTCGGGGGCGGGTAAATCAACAATTATTAAATTACTAACTAGAGAAGAAAAACCAGAAGAAGGTCAGGTTGTTTTCAATAATCAGGATATTTCAAATATTAAACCTGAAGAAATGCCTGAATTTAGAAGAAAAATAGGTGTAGTTTATCAGGATTATAAACTTCTTAACTCCAAGACTGTATATGATAATGTGGCCGTATCGTTGGAAGTGGTTGATGCTGACGAGCAGGAAATTAAAAGTGTAGTCCCAAATGTTTTAAGTCTGGTAGGTCTTTTAGACCATTCTTCATACTACCCCCAAGAGTTATCGGGAGGTGAGAAACAAAGAGTTGCTATCGCCCGAGCTTTAGCTCACGAGCCCGATGTTTTAATTGCTGATGAAGCTACCGGAATGATTGATCCCGATGTTTCAGATGAAATAGTGGAGTTATTAGAAAAAATTAACTCTTTGGGTACAACTGTTATTATGGCAACACACGATCAAAGAATTGTTGATAAATTAACTAAAAGAGTTATTAAAATTCAGAAGGGTAAACTAGTATCTGATAAAAAGGGAGGTAAATATCGTGCCTAAAGTTTGGAACATATTAAAAAACTATATACAGAAAGAAAGATTAATGACGGTTTCAAACATTTTAGTTATGGGAGTGACCTTCCTACTCCTTGGGATTTTTATTGAAGTGGTAGTGTTGTCCCAAACAATGTTGAAATATTTAGAAGACCAGGCTCAAATTACCGTATTTTTTAAAGATGAGTTCGGAGAAGATAAGATAATTCCTTTTAAAGATAGTTTACTTTCAGACGATAGAATTTCTGAAGTAACTTATATTTCCAAAGAGGAAGCCTTGAAGATTTTTAAAGATATAAATCAAGATCAACCGGTTTTATTGGAATCTATTTCTGCGAGTGTGTTGCCTGCCAGTTTGGAGATTAAGACAAAGAAAATTACTGATCTCGAAGGGCTTACAAACGAGCTTCAATCAAAAGAGGGTGTAGAGGAGGTCAGGTTCTATAAAGATGTTATTCAAAAATTTAAATCGGTTAGTAACGCTGTGTATATAGTTGGTTTTATTTTAGTGATTATGTTCTTCCTAATTTCATACTCGGTGATTATTTCTTCTTTAAGGACAGCAATAGATTCGCGTGGCCAGGAACTTGAAGTAATGAGATTAGTAGGAGCCAAGGATTCTTACATGACGAAACCCTTTATGTACCAAGGAGTGTTTTTTAGCGCAGTGTCATCCTTTTTATCATCGATTGTAATCTTCATTTTAGGGTTTGTTGAAAGTAAGTTAGGTGTATTTTCCAGGGGTTTATCCTTTGGTTTTTTACCTAAAGTATTCATGAATCCCGTAATATTTTCTTTGATTTTAGCCTTTATTCTCATACTTTCCGGATTTGTTTTGGGATACTTCGGAAGCAAGGCTGCGGTCAAGAAATATTTAAAATATTAAAAGACCTATGAAAATCAATAAACATTTTTTCTTAGTAATAGCTGTAATTTTTGCTTTTTTGCTACCTTTTACTATTCCTTCTTTTGCCCAAGAAGAAACTTCTAACGAGGATGAGGAAGAGATTCAAGATATTCAGGAAAAAATAGAAAAATATGAGAAGAAGATTAGTGATTTACGAGGAAAAGCCAACACTTTACAAAATGAAATTGATTATATGGACAGTCAAATTGGTCTTACTCAGTTAAAAATACAAAATTCTATTGCCAACATTGTAAAAACAGAAGATAGGATTAAAGAGCTTTCAGAGGGTATAGAAAACCTTGGTATAAGAATAGACAAGCTTGTTAAATCAATTGAATATCAGGAAATGATTTTAGGCTCGAGGATGAGAGAAAGGTACAAGGATAGAGGAAATAGTATGCTCATGCTTTTATTTGGAAGCAATACTTTAAACTCTCTGGTTAAAAAAACAGAGTACTTAAGAGCTTTAGAGGAAAATGATAATAAATTAATTGATCAGATGGCGGAAACGAGAACAAGCTTTGAACAGCAGAAGGATATTTTTCAAAACAAAAAAACAGAGCAGGAAGAGTTAAAAAACAAACTTCAGATTGAAAAAGCTAACTTGGATAGTTACCAAAGAAGTCTGGATAGTCAAAAAGAAGCAAAAGAGAAGTTATTGGCCGATACTCAAAACGACGAAGCAAAATATCAGGAATTGTTGGCTGAAGCAGAGAAGGAGCTTGCTTCTTTTGCAGGATTCGTTCAGAGCGCTGGAGGAGGAATCATCGGAAGTAACGAATTTGGTTCGGGAAAGGAAGGTTGGTATTTGTCCCAAAGGGATGCAAGATGGGCTAATCAAAAAATAGGAAATTCAAACTATACAGTTTTTGAGGTGGGGTGTTTGATTACAAGCGTCGCTATGTATAACAGATATTATGGAAATAACATTTCTCCGGGTGACGTAGCAAAAGATGATAGCAGGTTTTTTTCAAATACTGCAATGATGCTTATACCTTGGAAAGCACCTCCCGGAAAGAGTTACAAAGCTATTACCGCATCTTCCATAAGTGATGAGTTAGAGAAACGGCCTGTTATTGTAGGTGTTTACGCAGGTCCTTATGGTACACATTTTGTTGTACTTTCTAAAAAATCAGGTAGCGATTATATTATGTATGATCCTTGGTACGGGCCTGATCTGAAGTTTTCGGATTATTATCAAAAATCATCTATCTACAGTGCTGTTGTTTTTAAATAGAATATCCTACTAAAAATAGAAATTTGCATCTTTTGATCTTTATTTTTTATCCTAGAATCAATTTGTGAGGAAGATGATATTTATTGCTCTAATAGTATTCTACAGAATATTGTGTATTGCTGAAAATAACTACTTTGACTTTTCATTAAATAGATATCTTATAGATGAAAATAAAGAAACGGTGGTCAATTTTAAGTATAAGCTGGAAGGTTACGATGAAAAATTATTTTTGGTTAAACCTTTTATAGAAAATGGAATTGTTGAAGTATTTAATGCGGAAAAAAATCTATGGGTTTCATCCTTTTCATTAGTTTCAGATCTTCCTTCCCTGCAAAAAGAAATGTTAATAAGAATAAAAGGTTTTGGGATAGAGAAGGCCAATCTGTATTTTGAAATATTAAATTTATCTAATGGTCAGGTATATCTGACTCCTAAAAAGTATGTTTGGTCCAAAAAAGTGTATGAAAAATATCTGGAGGATTTAAATAAAAAAATTAAGGGGGATTTAGTATTAAAAAACGAAGGTGAGGGCGTCCAAGAAGAAACTTTAGATAGTGTATTTTTAAAAGATTCTAGTAGAGAAAGTATTTATAAAAAATTATATGAAGAAATCACGGAAGATTGTTTTTACCTTTTAGTATTTGTTGAATTTTTAATTTTCTTTTATTTAGGTTTCAGGAAGAGTAAAAACAGTGTTAAAAGAATTGATATTGAGTCCCGAACTTATGGTGTAAATGGTAAAATACCATAGTGAAAAAAATTATTAACTGGCTCCCGGCTTTAGTGGTGATGACTATAATTTTTATACTTTCTTCCCAGCCTGGGGAGGTGGTTAATTCCACTGTGGCAAATACAGAGTCTGTACAAAAAATTGGTCATGTAATAATGTCTATGATTCTCTGTGTTTCCTATTTTAAAGCCACAAAAAACATACCCCTTTCTATATTGCTTTCGCTTCTGTATGCAATTTTTGATGAGTATCATCAGTCATTTACCGCCGATAGATCTTCCAGTATTAGTGATGTATTTATTGATGTTCTGGGGGCATCAGTTTCGGGAATATTTTTATGGAAAGTATTACCAAATCTACCGAAGAAACTAAAAGAATTGCTATTGAATTAGCTGGTAAAGTACATAAGGGATCTGTTTTAGCTTTGTATGGAAATCTTGGAAGTGGTAAAACAACTTTTACCAGATACTTTGTTGAAGCATTGGGTTTAAATAATAGGGTTCAAAGCCCAACTTTTGTGGTAGCTCGAAAATACGGTTATGTAAATCACGTAGATCTTTACAGACTAACTAGTGAAAACGAAGCCAAGGATATTGGGATTGAAGAGATGTTAACAGATTCGGATTCTTTAACTTTGATAGAATGGCCAGAAATAATTGAAAATATATTGCCTAAAAATTCGGTAAAAATTTATTTTGAGTATATAGATGAAAATACAAGAAAAATCACAATTGAAAATTTACATTGATTCGTCTCAAAGATACATGAAAAAAGTTAGTCTTTTGGAGTGTGTTGGAGATACAGAAAAGAAGTTAGATTTAGTTGAAGGTAGTATAGATGTTGTTGGGGCAATAAGAGATTTGTTAAAAAGGAATAAGTTGGAATTAAAAGATATTTCGGAGTTTGAACCAATGCTGGGGCCCGGGTCTTTTACAGGTTTAAAGGTTGGAGTGACGGTTTCAAATATGTTCAATTGGTTGTTAGGTCGTAAAGATTTAAAAAATCTTGATCTTCCTGAATATGGTGGGGAACCTAATATCAGCGAACCAAAAAGAAAAGAACCCATCGGGCGTTAATGGGTTCTTTGTTTATTTACTGCTTTTTGAACAGAGTGTTTGAATTCTCATCTTCAAAAAAATCAATTCCAAAAGCGTTTCTCAGTGAATTTTTAATCCCCTTCCTGATTTTCCATGGTAATGCGTAGAAATTGTTAGCCTCAATTTCCCCTTCGTTATAAAGAAGCTCGATGATTTCTTCAACTAACAATTTGATGCTTTCTTCAAGATTTATCTTTTGAAGAGTTTCATTCTCTTCAATCCCATCAACTCGAGTTTTTATCTCACCAAGAAATTTTTTAATATCCTCAAAGCTTCTCTGATTAGAATAACGTTCTGTCATTTTTACCTCTTTTCTTTGGTGTTATTTTCTTCGTCAGCTTCTAAAAAACTCAGTATGAGTTTCATAAAAATATTAACCCGATATTTTGATTTCCAAGACAATGTGGGATATGTATAATCTTTAATTAACCCTAGGCTCCAGAGTAATAACAGCACCTCTGTTAGAGATCTCATTTGTTCATTATAAAGATTATAGTAACCTAATTTGCCCTCCCTCTGTTTAGTTCTTTCAATTATCGAAGATACTTCTTGCTCTAGTTTTTTAGCTCGTCTAACTTCTGCAGTACTCGCTGAGTTATTTTCGCGTGCCATCATTTTTCTCTTCCTTTCTCTAGTTTTTTAAGATTCTATCACCAAGTTAAATAAAAAGCCAAGAGATGTATAATATATAAATATGAAAATTCTTGTCACCGGTGCTGCCGGATTTATAGGTTCCCATCTCTCTGAAAGGTTAGTTGATTTAGGACACGAAGTTGTCGGAATTGATAATTTTAATCCCTACTATTCCGTGGAACTTAAAAGACTTAACGCTTCAGATCTTGAAAAAAAGGGTGTGAAAATTCATGAATTTGATATTTCAGAAGATGTGATAGACCCAATCTTTGATGGTGTAGAAGCAGTTTTTCATTTTGCCGCCCAGCCTGGTATTTCAGCTTCAACGCCTTTTTCAACATTTATGAAAAACAACCTTGTAGCTACTGAAAATATGTATCAAGCTACAAAAGATCTTCCGAATTTTAAAATATTTGTAAACATATCAACCTCTTCTGTTTACGGCAAAAATGCCACTGATGATGAAAACACACCCCCCAAGCCGACTTCTCATTACGGGGTTACAAAACTTGCTGCAGAGCAACTTTTATTGGCATACCAAAGAGATGTTGGATTTCCAGCTTGTTCAACAAGGCTTTTTTCAATTTACGGCGAAAGAGAAAGACCTGATAAGTTGTATCCCAAGGTTATTGACTCAATTCTTAATGATAGACCTTTTCCGTTTTATGAAGGTAGCGAGAAGCATCTAAGAAGTTTCACTTACGTTGGTGACATTGTTGATGGTTTTGTAGCAATTTTAAATAATTATGAAAAATGTTTGGGTGAGATTTTTAATTTAGGTTTTGACGGTGCCATTACAGTTGGGGAGGGTTTGAAAATTGTTGAAGATTATCTTGGGAAAAAGGCTATATATGATATAAGACCACCCAGGCTTGGGGATCAGCTTGAGACTAGGGCAACAATTAAAAAAGCGAGGGAAGTTTTAGGGTATAATCCGACTACCACACCCGAAGAGGGGTTAAAAAAAGAAGTAGATTGGTTTAAAGATAAAATATGGAAAAAAATAAATCTTTATTAGTAAATATAGATTCGAACTCGCAGTCAGGAGGTAATAAAAGGATTTCTATAGTGATTCCTTGTTATAACGAAGAAGGAAATATAGGGAAAACCTTAGATGGTCTTATTGATTTAGCCAAAAATCATAAATACGATTTTGAATTCATTGCTGTAAACGATGGGAGTAAAGACGGGACTTGGGAAGTTATCAAAAAATATGCCGGAGAGCACGATAAAGTTAAAGGAATTAATCTAATGGGAAATTTTGGGCAAAGTGCCGCCTACATGGCTGGTTTCGATATGGCTAATGGAGATTATGTTATTACAGTTTCTGCTGACCTTGAAACTCCGTTGGAAACTGTTAACAAGGTAATTGATTATCTAGATGAAGGTTATGATTTTGTTAATACAAATAGGGCACAGAGATGGGGTGCTGGTAAAAGCGGTAGAGCAAAACAAAGCGGATTAGCAAATATGATTATTGGAAAGATATCGAAAGTTGATATGAAAGATAGAGGCTCAGGGATGAAGGGTTTTAGAAAAGACATTGCTAAAAATTTAAAGCTATATGGTGAAATGCATCGTTTTATACCTGACTATGTGAGTATCTATGCCCCAAGAATGATAGAATTTGATGTTGATTTTAAAGACAGAGTGTATGGGGAATCCTATTATAAAGGCCACAAAAGAACATTAAAAGTAATACTGGATTTGTTAACTCTCTATTTCATGCTTTATTTTGCCAGAAAGCCATTTAAGGCTATGCCCGGGAGACTCTTTGGTTTTACAGGTTTAATACTTTCAGGTATTGGTGGTGTTTTTGCTTTTTATTTGTTTATCTTAAAAATATTAGGTCAAAGTATTGGTAACAGACCGTTACTAACACTTTCCGTGTTGTTGATAATAGTTGGAATACAGTCAGTCATGTTTGGAATGCTTGGCGAGCTGATGATGAGAACATACTTTGAATCCTCTGACAAAAAGACCTATATGATAAGGGAAACTATTGATTGATGGTGTTGATTTAGATACCTTATTAAGGTAGTATTTCCTCTATAAATTTTAAAAGGAGCAATTATGGAAAACAAGAAATTTAGTCCTACACAGATAATAATATTTTTAGGTTTAGTCGGTTTAGGTTTTTATATAGGTTTTTCCGGTATAGGTAGAGATACTAATAAAAAAGAGGATAGTAAAAATACTCAGGAAACTAAAGAGGCTGTGAAAGCACCTGTAGTAGATATTGAGTTAGTTAAAAAGTCATTTTCAGACGCTATGATTAAGTTTGGAGATACTTCCAAGAAAGTAATATTTTTAGAAATTTCCGATCCTAGCTGTCCTTATTGCCAAATTGCTGGTGGTTACAACAACGAGTTGAATAGTAGTGCGGGGGACAGGTTTAAAATGGTTGAAGACGGAGGCAATTATCTTGCTCCAGGAAAAGAGATGAAAAAATTGGTAGAAAGCGGTGATGCAGCCTTTGCTATGATTTACAGAAACGGTCATGGAAACGGTGAGGTAGCTATGAAAGCTTTATACTGTGCTTTTAAGGAAGGAAAATTTTGGGAAGCTAAGGCACTTTTATTTAGTAGCAAAGGATACTCTCTGATAAATGATACAGTTAAAAACGATATGACAAAAACAGGTTTAATGGCAGACTTCTTAGCTTCAGCGGTTAACTCTAAAACAATGAAATCTTGTCTTGATGGAAACGAATTCAAGGATCAACTTACAAAAGATACCGATATTTCTACAACTTTAGGTGTTAGTGGTACTCCTGGATTTTTTGTTAACGATAAAATGTATAGTGGTGCTTACAGCTTTGCGGATATGAAGCCGGTGGTTGATTCTGCTCTGCAGAATTAATTAAGATTTTTGGTTGGGATTGATAATGCTTAAAATCTAAATTTCTAGCGGGATTTAGATTATAGAAAATAAATTTAACAGGGAGGGGCGCCGCTTACGCGGCGCCCCTCCCTTCTTATCAACCCCACTTATTAAATACTATTGAAAAGATATTTAAAGGTCTCAAACAATTTAAATAGATTTCAAACTCCCAGCTATTCTAGCTGTATAATATTTTTATGAGTAACCTAAAAAAATTCACTATACTACATTCCAATGATATGCATGGAGATTTCTTTACAGATGATCAAAAAGAACGCGGTAAGATGATTGGTGGTTTATCTTTACTTTCAGGTTATATAAATAAAGTAAGAAAAGAAGAGAAGAATGTTCTGTACGTTATTTCAGGAGATATGGTTCAAGGTTCAATTATTGATAGTGAGTACAAGGGTTGTTCTACTATCGAAATAATGAATTATCTCGCTCCCGATGTTGTTGCCCTAGGAAATCATGAGTTTGATTACGGACTTCCTCATCTTTTATTTTTAGAAAAAGTGGCAAATTTCCCGATAGTTAACGCAAATCTTTACGTTAAAAAATACAACAAACGCTTGATGAACCCTTATAAAATAATAAATAAAGATGGTTTTGATATTCTCTTTACGGGAATTTTAACTGAAAAGGTCATTGATTCTTTGAAAATGGATAAATTGGTTGGTAGTTTTGTGACTTTGGAAGAAGCAAGCAACGAAGTTGGAAAGATTTGTAATGCATATAAAAACGACGATATTGATTTAACCATTCTACTTACTCATATTGGTTTTGAGTCGGATAAAGAGTTGGCTGCAATGTTAAAACCTGAATGGGGAGTTGATATGATAATCGGAGGTCATTCCCACACGTTTTTAGAAAAACCTGAAGTAGTGAATAACATTTTAATTTCTCAAGCCGGGGTGGGCTCTGATCAAATTGGTCGTTACGATATTACTGTTGATGATGAAACAAATAGCATTGTGGATTATAAATGGCAGCTAATTCCTATAAACGATAACATTGCTGAACCTGATGAAGAACTAACTAAATTTATCGAATCTTTCAGAGAAGAAGTAGATAGAAAATATAATACCATCGTTACCAAATTTTCAAAAAAACTTACACATCCAAAAAGAGAGGGAGAGACGGAGTTGGGCAATCTTATCGCCGATGCTTTTGCAGAAATTTCTCAAAGTGATGTAATGATGGTTGGAAGCGGGTCTATAAGAGTTAAAGAGTTGGGTCCAATTGTGACTTTAAAAGATTTAAAAGCCTGTTTTCCTTATGATGACAGTTTAAATAGATTTAAAATTAGAGGAGATCAGTTAAAAAGAATATTCAACCACGTTATGAGAATAGAAAACAGGGATGGGGAAGGTGAGTGTTATGAGGTAAATTTAAATGTTAAAGCCGTTTATAATGAAAATGAAAAAAAGTTGGAATCTTTGAAAATCCGCGACTCCGATGTTATGGATAATTTTCTGTACTCAATATGTATTCAAGGCTATCATCTACAAAATTGTCAAGCTTACTTAAATATAAGTGAAAAAGAGCTTTTAGAATCAGGTCAAAACAAAGTTATATCGACTTCTGCGGCTGAGGTTTTAGAGGAGTGGATGAGAAACAACCAGAATGTTAGCAGAGAAGTTGAGGGTAGGTTGGTTTTTAAATAAAATTTAGAGAGCGTTTGGATTTAGATTTTTTACCCATTACCCTCTCTATCTTCTTCAACTTCTTTTACCTTTTTTTCAATATATTCTATGGCTGCTTTAATACTTCCTCCCGAACCGTAATAACCTGTATTCGCCCAATGTTTTAGTTTTATGTACTTGCCGTACTTAATAAATATCCATGGGGGCAGGGGTGGTACTAAAAAACTTGAAAATCTTATTCTTTGGCCTCTCATTTCCTCCTCCTTTGTTGTATTGATTTCAGTATACAATATGGTCAAATAACAATATATTGATACAAGTTCTAATTTTTAGAAGATACAAACAGCAACCTTATTTTTAAAGACGTCTAAAAATTTTAATAGCTTACTGAACTTATGAGATGCTATAATTTTATTAGGATGAAATTCGATAAAATTAAATCATGGAAGAAAATCCCAAGGATACACTTTATTATTTCATTAATGCTAATTTTTTTTGTTTGGTTTTTTCTGGCTTTATACAATGAGGAAATTCCAGGTTCGGAAGATTTTATTGGATTTTCGTCTGTGTTAGTTGGTCTTTATTTTTTAATTATTGTAATACCGTGGGTGTTTATTCCAAGGCCGATAGTCTTAAAGGTTTATTTAACAATCGTTTCAATATTTTTAACGCTTATGTTAGGTAGATTTTTACACACTTTTGCGGGGATTAGCACTGTCAGGCCTTTAGAAATATTCGGTTTGTCTTTTGGGATACTAACCCTATCTTTAATTACATTAATGCCAATAATTTTAACTGTACTTCTAATAATATTTAACAAAACCAATGTAAAATCGAATTATATTCCGATGTTTATATATCCTCTTTTGATATTTCTAACTTTAAATCACATCGTAAAAGTTTCTTCCACGACATTTATGCAATCATTGTTGGTGGCGGTCAGAGAAAAAAAATATCCGTATGAAGATTCTCAATCTGTCTTTTTCTCGAAAGATATGACTATTAAAAAATTAGAATCCGAATTACAAAAGAATCAGGATATTATAAATAGATTAAAGTCAGAATTAGATAGAGACGCCTGCGAATCCTGGGAGCATGTTCGTACATTCTCAGTAGAAGTAACAGACGAATACGTTATAGAGGAATCCGAATTCGGGGTTATCGTTGTAAAAAAGAGTTCTTCTCCATGGATGGCGGTTACCGAGGCCTCTATTTACATTTCAGAAGTACCTTGCGTGTGTATTAATAGTGAGGGTGGAGATATCTACAATTATAAAAGGTCTGTTTACGATATGCTGGAATCTTATGAAATAGGGCCTCATTATCGTATTAACAAAGGTAATTATACAAGAGAGGGTAATATTATCATCGATGGTGTAGAAGTAAAAGTTTTTAAAAACGAGGAAGTTTATGAATCCCCCCCAGGTGTTATTGAGATTAGGTATCAATTTAATAAAAACGGTGTGCGATATATTGCAGGTGCATACTTCTCAGATAAAGAGGGTGGGATAAGTTTATCTGAGGCGCAAGAAATTTTATCCACGATTAAGATTAATTAAATTTTAGATACTTCTTGTCAGAAAAAACTGCCAATCAAACCTAAAGGTTTGCTTGCCCGTTTACTGGTCGGGGTGACAGGACTCGGTCACGTGTCTTAAGACACTCTAACTCATATTCATTCGTAAGAGTCTCTAAAGCTCGCGACCCCGCCTCCTTCGTCACTTCGTTCCTCAGTCCGGCATTCTCGTCCTGTCAAAACAGAAAGATAGTTACCACCCTTCGGATGATACCTAACTTTCTGGTCGGGGTGACAGGACTCGAACCTGCGGCCTCTCGCACCCCATGCGAACGCGCTAGCCAACTGCGCCACACCCCGACGACAGAGTTATTTTATCACCTTAACTACCATTTTGTATTTGGAATATTTAAAAAAAGGCGGCCAAAGTATTTCTTTAACCGCCATTAGCTTTATTACTTGCTATTTAGTTTTTTTTGCCTTGCTTTTATTAATAAACTCTCTTACTTTTTTTCCTACGTCTTTTTTTCCTTCACTTTTGTAACTATCATAAGTTGGTTTTCCAACCGCAAAATTTACAGGGTCTGCGTTTTCATGCCATTTTCTATTAAAATATGCCTCGAACTTTCTTTTGTTAGGCACCTTTACGAAAAAAGTAGCGACCCCTGTACCGTGTTCTAAAACAGGTTCTTTTTCGAAACCGATGATTAAATTCAAATCCAACAGGTGTCGAAGAAGATAGTTCGAACCTCCTTCCAGAATATCTACCGCCAATTTATAAACGTGATAAGCCATTTCGTTCCCTCCTTTCTAGAGAGTTTTATGCATAATATCCCATTTACCTGATTTTTTCAAAATGGTAGCATTGTTTTATGGAGCACGGGGACATAATTCAGGAAGAAACTAAAACCGATGTAAGTAGTAATACTCAGAGTGTTGATGATAAAAAAGAAAAGGATTCTGAATTTCCTGGTCAGGAGATTGAGCACCCGACTATAAAAGAAGCCTCAAAAGAGGATTTGGAAGAGATAAAAAAAGTTAAACCTGTAATAATCGAGTGGAAAAAACCCTTTTTTGTAATGTTTTTCTTGG
>ERZ795055.359-NODE-359-length-45500-cov-5.748333_pt1 | contig 45500 bp, 34 predicted proteins | sample MGYA00375139_ERZ795055 | MGnify/ENA primary metagenome ERZ795055 (study PRJEB30184, sample SAMN05720283) | anaerobic digester metagenome | isolation source: active sludge of municipal wastewater-treating anaerobic digesters | place: USA | collected 2015-01-23 ... | reverse complement strand
AAGGCTCTGGTAACCGGCATCCGGGATTATTTTTCAAAAACCGGCATCCGGGATGTCATTCTGGGATTATCGGGGGGAATTGATTCGGCCGTGGTGCTTGCCCTGGCTGCCGAAGCCCTTGGGTCAGATCATGTGAGCGCACTGATGCTCCCCTCGCGTTATTCGTCTGACCACAGCATATCCGACTCCCTGTCACTGGCATCACACCTCGGTGTCTCCTGTGAGGAGATCTCCATTGAGCATTGTTTTTCGGCATTTGAACAAACCCTGGCCGGTAAATTCAGGGGAATGCCGGAGGACATCACGGAAGAAAACCTCCAGGCCAGATGCAGGGCTGTGATCCTGATGGCCTGCTCGAATAAATTCGGGCCCATGCTGCTGAATACCTCCAACAAGAGTGAAGCTGCCGTGGGATATGGCACCCTGTATGGCGATATGTGCGGAGGATTATCAGTGATCGGTGACCTGTACAAAACGGAAGTATATGAACTGGCCCGATACATCAACCGGAAGGAAACGGTCATTCCGGAAAATATCCTCCGGAAAGCCCCTTCCGCTGAACTTCGCCACGGCCAGAAGGATGAAGATTCCCTCCCCCCCTACTCCGTGCTGGATCCCATCCTGTTTCAGTATATCGAAATGCACAAAGGACCTGAGGAGATCATTGCCATGGGATTTCCGCGCGAAACAGTACTTCGGGTACTCAAACTTGTAAACAGCAACGAACACAAAAGGCGCCAGGCACCTCCGGTGCTCAGGGTCTCGTCAAAAGCATTCGGATATGGACGGCGCATGCCGGTGACAGGCAAATATCTCTGCTAATCGTTGTAGGTGTACCCTTCGAAGAAAGGGAACATTCCCATTTGCTTGTTGATTTCGTCGATCATTTCTTTAGGATAATCGAAATCAAACCGGGTTTTGTGGGGTTTCTCAAACACAATTTCCGAACACGCCCGAAGCCAGGGAGCAGGGGCTTCAAGCTCCAGGAAATCACAAATCTGAATCAGGACAGCCCTTGGGCCGGCGATGAGTTCTTCGTGCCGGATGGTGAGCACATGGCATCCGCTTTCGCTGATGATCCGGTGGTTGACTTCTGCCTGGGCAAAGTGCCTGCTGATGTTGTTCCTGATCCCATCCGGTGTGATCTCCCGGCGCACATCATTCCCTTTCCGGGCCCTGGTTACAATATTGTCAAAAGGATTTCTCACCACATGGATGATGCGCACAGGAACGGGCATCTCCTCCTTCAGCTTTTCAATCAGGTTGAAACGTTCTGTCAACAGGAGGGTAGTGCGGCTCCCTTTCTTGTCACCAATCACCCTGAGTTTTGTAAAACGCCCCTGGTACTGCCTCTTCACCACATACGAATAGCCACTCCATTTCCTCCCTTTTCTGGCGAAACTCCGGCTGTTTTCGAGGATCATGGCCCAAATCTGTTTGTAGCTGAACCCCCTGATCAACTTATCCAGCGCATCCAGCTCATGGCTGATGATGATCTCGGGGTGGGCATCCATGAGGGCACCCACCAAACTGTGCCCGCTGCGGGGATAGCCAGCAAACAGAACAAATTTCTCCACACCGGCAAAGGATTCCTCCTCTCTTCGGAACACGTAGTTATACCGGATTTTCAGAATCAGTGTCCAGAGTCTTTTCATACACATCAAGGGTTTTTCGGGTCATCAGATGCAGGCTGAACCGGGCGGCCTGCTTCAGCGACTGGCTTCGGAGTGCCAGCCGGAGCGCTTCATCATAGTACACCCTCTTCATCTGCGTGGCGATGGAGCGGAAATCACCGGCATCGGCGGGTAACCCGGCACTTCCAACCACTTCCGGCATCGAACTGTTGTTGCCATAAATCACCGGGGTTCCGCAGTTCATTGCCTCCAGCAAAGGCAGGCCAAATCCTTCATAATGGCTTACATAGCAGTATGCGAGGGCTTCGGAATAGAGATAGGGGAGGTCATCATCATCCACAAATCCGGTAAAGATCACCCTTTGTGGATTGAATCCTGCAAGGCTGTGGGGGGTGAAGCTGCCCCAGGTTTGCTTGCCGGCCACTACCAGCATCAGGGGCATGGAGGTGTCGGCAGCCAGCACGGCAAAGAAAGCCTGCAGGATATTCGGAAGGTTTTTCCGGGGCTCAATGGAGGAAAGGGTTAAAAAGAACGGTACTCCTTCGGGTATTCCGTATTTGCCGCACACCCTCCTGCGGTCGTCACCGTTGATGCGGAAATGGAACCTTCCGCGGTCGATCGCGTGATATACCACATCCATGTCGGTGCGAAGTCCTCCGTGGGTGAATTTTTGTGCATCCTTCGCGGTTGATTCTGATACAGAGATGATTGCTGCTGCGTTCTTTACGGCATATTTCCAGCCCGCTTCCGCATTCCGGATGTTGGTTCTGGTATGGTACTCAGGATAGATCCTGTGGGTGAAATCGTGCAGGGTAACCACCTTGGGCAAACGGGAACTGACAAATGGCTGGTAGTGATGCTGCAGGGGAAGGTGTGCAAGGTTGAAACCGCTGGTTCCGGGGTCATGTTCTCCGTTGGCACCACCGGGGATATAGTCAAAGGGATGGGTGCGGGGTACGATACGCATGAGTTTTTTCACTCCGGTGCGGATCTGGTTTGTGAGGAAAAAAACGATGCGCCACCCGAAATCGAACAGGTGGTGAAAGAGGTAAATATTGTGGTCGGTGAGCCATTTTTTCCAGGCATCCGGTACCATCCTCAGCATGAGGTACTGGATCCGGGCGCTGAGGGAGAGCTGCAGTGGCGCCGGCTGATCCGATGCCATGCTATGGCCTGAGAACCGCTCTTCCAGCAAAGGCTCCATCGCGTCGATGGGTTGAATGCGGTTTCCTGCCAGCAGGCTGAAATGCCACCTGCCCATCGGGTTGCGGTGCACATGCAGAAACTCTTTCAGGAGGGCGACCTCGTATCGTTTTACCCCGTCGTTCACCGGGGATAGGAGTTTATCCGCTTCGACCAGTACCCTGATCCTTTCACGGCCTATCGGTGCATCTGGTGCGGCATGACCAAGCTTTTGCAGCACCTCCCAGTCCAGATCCGGATCCGGGGAGACAGGCACCGGAGTACCATAGTGGTATCCGAGTTTCAGCATGGTTTCGCCGTGCATGCTCCAGAAGAGGTGCATAAGGTCGTCCGGCATCTCTTCCTGCCATGCCCCTGCAACTCCCTTTCTGAAGTTCCGGGCCGCAAGGGCCTTTCTTTCCTCCCCGGATAACGACCGGTCCCTTCCGGAGCCATAGCGGGGGAGGCCGAATTTCAGACCGGCAAATGTCGGGATACGGCTGTAATCCCCTTCGGGCCAGCCCGCCAGAAGCCTGATCCGCTCGATACAGGCTGCAGGGTTAACTATCAGCTCCTCGTACCGGATGATGAGGTCGGCTCTCCCGATCCACTGCTTCACATTCTGCGACCACCCCCCGAAGAAACTCCCCTTTTCGGCCATGATGGCCGCCTGCAGGTTTTCACGAAAGGGGGAGCCGGGAGCGATGATGTCGCTCCGGTGGTGCGCCATGGATACCAGGGCATCGCGGCCGTCGCGCACGAGGTAAACCGCTTTGATGCCGGGGTCATCAGGGATGAGCTCTCCGGGCAGCATGTGGGTCTTCACCACCGGAAAGTCCAGGTAGCCGGGTTCCAGCAACAGCCCTTCATGCATGTCAAAGGTGGAAGACTCCAGTCCGAATACCTCAAACAGGATATTCCGCACAAAGGTATTCCCCGACCTGGGAAAGGAGGCAAGCCAGATCATATCCTGTAGGTTAAATGATCCAGGTTGAGCGGTTCGTCATATCCGAGGCTGTGTATCATGGCACCATGCAACATATTGAACCGGTCGAGAATATCCTGCGGAATTTCCTCCTTCCATACCCCCACTTTCCCCTTGCGGAAGAAGAGCTCCGGAAACGGCTTGCTGTATTGCACCTGCCTGCGGTTCGACACAAAGAGGCCATGGCCGCTCCGCTGGCTCTGAAAGGTGGGGATTCTGGAAAAATCGGGAGTGAGGTGCGGCATCATCTGTACGATCCGCCTGATACACTTTTCCGGTTCAGCGATGAGTTGTTCGAAATGGAGCACCAGGTCGGCCAGGGGCAGCCATGCCTCCACATTTGCCGTCCAGCCCCCGAAATGACTGCCCCCTTCTGCAAGTACCGCCTCGCGGAGATTGTCGCGGAAATGGGATTTGGGATCGGTGATGTTCTTCCGGTGCCATGCCTCGCTTACCACCGCATCCCTGCCGTCGCGGACCAGATAGATCACCACGGGCCTTGTTTCGAGCAACTCCCCACAACTTTGCGGCAGCTCATGGGTTTTAAAAATCTTACTCTCCAACAGCTTTCGTATCTCCCCGGGCGAGAGGTGCCGGTCGTCGAGGTGAAACAGGTCTTTGTCGCGGATGCCGGGATCCTGCATGGCCCTGTTCAGGAAGGCGTACCGCTCGAAGCTGTTCCAGGAGTAGCGCCCGAACACATCATGGAAGATATGCCGGAGGAAAGTGTTTCCTGACCGGGGGTAAGAAGCAAGAAGGATGGGGTCTGTATGATGAGCCATGGTTGGTGTCTAATATCGGGCCGTGGCAGGCCCTGGGGTTCAGGGTTCAAATATCGGAAAAAACCTCCAAACGGCGATGCTACAGGATTTAGAAAGCTTCTCGAATTGCAGACGAAGATAGAATGTGTAAATGTGTAAATGTGAAAATGCTGAGCAAAGCGAAGTCCCGGGAGCGAAGCGATCCGGGATGGAAATGTGTAAATGTGTTGATTTTTAACCTATAAGATCATTTAAGAAGTCATTTAAGACATTTAAGCTTATATGAACCTTATATATTCTTTTATGCCTTATATGGTAAAGATCAGCGTTATCCGCGTTATCCGTGTTCCAGTTGAAGAAGCCATCAGGCAATGAGGCCATCGGGTTCGGGTGTGCCGGAAATCCTCTACTTTTGCAGGATCTCAGATACCGCAATTCAGATGAAAAAGACCTTTTCGGCTCCTATGGCTGCCGTGGCATTGCTGGTGATGGCTCTTATGATCAGCAGCTGCGGCCACAGGGACCCCCTCCGCATCGATACGGATAAAATTACCGTTAACCCCGGCTTTTATTACTTCGAGGATACACTTGCTGCCATACCGGATGCAGCGCTGTTCGAAACCCTTCCGAAAATCTTCCCTGCGTATGCGCCCCTGTTTCCGGGGGTAACCTGCGACAGCCTGTTTATCACCGATATGCTGCAATACCGCCATGAGCCGGGGTTTGCCGAGCTGCATGCACGGAGGCAACAGCTCAGGGATCCACTGCAATTACAGGAAGCTGCCATCACGCAGGTGCTGAAGCATTACCGGTACTACTACCCCGAAGAAAAAAACCACCGGATCTTCTTCAGGTACTCGGGCGTTGACCCGATGTTTCTGGAGACACCGGTGCTGGTCAACGACACCCTTTCGGTCGTAAACCTCGACCTCTTTTTCGGGGGTGATTTCCCGCCCTACAAACTGGTGGGATTTCCGGAGTACAAGGTAAAATGGATGTTTCCGGAGATGATGCCCGTGGAGTATGCACGCCAGCTGGCATTACTACACCTGGGCGGTGATGGGGAAGGTGATGATCTGCTGGGCCAGATGGTATTTTTCGGGAAGATGCTCTATTTTATAGATGCCATGATGCCGACTACCCCCGATTCGCTCAAGATCCGTTTTACGGAAGCCCAGCTCGACTGGTGCATGGAGCATCAGAAACATGTATGGGCCTACATCGTCAGCAACCGGATGCTGTATGCTTCCGACCAGAACCACAGCAAGCTGCTGATCAAGGATGCCCCCTTTACCCCTGCCTTTTCCGAGGCATCACCGGGGAGGATCGGCTGGTGGTTCGGGTGGCAGATTGTACGCAAATACATGCGAAAACATCCCGACAAAAGCATTAAGGATCTGATGGATGAGCGCGATGCCCGCAAAATCCTGCAGGAATCGGGGTACAAGCCGGGTTAAGGGTGCAGGGTAAATACCAGGTTGGCTTCCTGAATAAAACGGAGGAGTTCCTCTCTCCCCGTTCCTTTGACCGCTGAGGTCAGGATCATGGGCGGCAGCTCTTCCCACTCCTCCAGCAGCAGTGATTTATAACGGTTCACATTGGCCATCAGATCCGACTGCCTCGGTTTATCGCATTTGGTGAACACCAGGCAAAAGGGGAGTTCTGAAGATCCCATCCACCGGATAAAGGCCAGGTCGATCGCCTGCGGCTCAAGGCGGGCATCAAGCAACACAAATGTATTCAGGAGGTTAAGCCGTTTCAGGAGGTAGTTCCTGATCATTTCGGGCCACTGCTCCCGCTGGGTTTTGGAAACCCTGGCATAGCCGTATCCCGGTAAATCGGTGAGGTACCAACTCTCTTCCACCAGAAAATGGTTGATCAGGCGGGTTTTTCCGGGCTGGGATGAGGTGCGTGCAAGCTCTTTCTGTCCAACAAGCATGTTGATCAGGGAGGATTTCCCCACGTTGGACCGTCCGATGAAGGCGTGTTCGGGCTTGTCGGGCTTCGGACAGTGCTTCAGGCCACTCCCCGAGACCACGAACCTGGCCCTAAGCGGCTGTCGTTCCTCTGTGATGGTTACCGGAGGCAATGGGGTTTTCATCAGGATCAGTCCTGCCTGAGGTGGCGTTCTTTCTTGTCGGGATAGATATCGGGGATGCGGATCAGAATACCGGTCTCCTCCACATCGCCAAAGTGGGGATTGAGGGCAGTGCCGAAGGTTTTCATGGTAGAGGTGAGATTCATGTAGGCATTCACCAGCGGGGGAACCTGCTCCCCGTAATGGCGCACATATCTCACCAGGGCTTTGTAATCCTGCTCGTAATTGTCGCAGAGAAAATGGTGCCTGAGCTGTTCGAAAGGGGTTTCAGGTAAAACTTTCAACTCTTCAAAAGGCCATACAAGATTCTGGTCATCAGCAAAATAATGGTTCATAAACCCAAGGATCAGGTCGCGGGCCCTGACGTTAAAGGAGGTATACATGGTGATTTTTCCGAAGAAATACTCCACATCAGGATATTCGGTAATCAGCCCCCCCAGGCCATCCCACAGGTTGTCGAGGGAGTAGATCCCTTTTCTGAAATCGTTGGAAGGCTGATACTTGGGCTGCACCCAGGAACGCCCGAGTTCGATGGTTCCCGGCAGATAATCGCGTATAAACTTTTCGGAAAAGCGGAAGATCTCAGCGGTAGGAGAAAGGGGGTATCCGTTTGCGTCGCGGCGCATATTCCGTCCGTGGATAAACCGGTATCCCCCTACAATGTCGCGGTCAGCAGGATTCCATACAATGAGTTGCAGGAAAGGTTTTTCGCCGGAATCGAACACATCAAGGTCGAGGGGCAGGCCGGTGCCCCCTCCGGCATCCCGGAAGGTGATTTCCCTGAGTCGCCCGATTTCCTTTAGTGTGTTGGGTGCATTCAGGTCGTGAATGATGTAGATCTGGTTTTCCCCGTTGTTGGTATTCTTCACAAATACCTCCCTGGAAAGCTCCTCTTCGATGAGGCCGGGGGATATGGGTTGTATGATTTCCTGAAACATATAGCAGGGTTCCTTTGGTCGTTGATGTGAGGTTAGATTATCCGACAATGGGTTCATTACCAAGCCGGTACACCTCCCTTTTCACCCAATCGGCCCATGCAGCCGGCTTTTTTGAGCGATCGAAAAACGATGGGGGGATTGGGGTGCCGATGGTGATGACAAATTTTCGTTTGCGGTGTTTGAACATTTCATTCACCAGGTAGAACATTTCGATATTAGCCTTGATACCCAGCCACTTGCGCAACCTGGCAAGGTTATAGAAGAACTGTGAATTATTTCCCTTAAAGTGGACCGGGATGACCGTACGCTGATTGCGTACTGACTTGCTGATGAAGGTCGATTTCCACTCCAGATCACAGATGACGCCTCCCTTTTGTTTCCTGGAGCAGAGACCGGCAGGGAAGTACAGCATCAGGTTGTCGGATCCGAAAGCGCTGTTGATGAGTGCGATATTCTCGTTGTTGCGGCCGTGCTTGTTGATGGGCACAAAGAGGCTACGGAGGTTGGGAAGAAACATCAGGAGGTCGTTAGCGGGTGTTACCACATCTTTTCGGACATTCCCAAGGATGTGCATCAGAGCAATCCCATCGAGCCCTCCCAGCGGGTGATTCGATACCACGGTACACCTGCCCTGCGCAGGCAGGTTCTCCAGACCGTGCACCTCAAGCTGCACCTCAAAATTCTTCAGGGCAACCTCCACAAAGTCCAGCCCGGATTTATCCCTGTTTTTCCACAGGAAATCGTTCAACTCATCCTCATGGATGATCCTGCGGATATACCTGAAGACAAAGCCGGGCATCAGTGCTGCAAGTTTCTGGTTCTTGCTGCCAAATACCTTGCGGATGTCAATGGTTTTACGTGTAATGACCAAACCATCCCCTTCACGGGAAGGAGTGGTACCGGCAGTATCCTGCATAGTTCTCAATTTTCAGCATGGCAAAGGTAAAGGATTAAATCCACAGAAAAAATCGATTTTTTTATTAACAATCTGTAAACAGTTACCACATTTTACCACTATATTATAATTCCATCTATTTTATTGATTTATTGTATGTTGATTTCTTTTATCCATTTACAAATGACGTGCTTCTTTCCTCAGTTATGAACAAAAACGGGCACAAACGTAACCATTTGACAAAATAGTGGTAAAAAGTGGTAATTCTGATCTATCTTTACACCCCGAAAGGCGCTTCTGCAGTATGGTAAATCTGATTGGTGTGTACGAATGCAGAGTCGATGAAAAAGGTCGGCTCATGCTTCCGGTTGCTTTCAAAAAGCAGCTGTCGCCGCACATTGAGCAGGGGTTTATCATGAAGAAGAGCGTTTTTCACAAGTGCCTTGAGCTATATCCGATGGCCGAGTGGGTGAAGGAGAGCAGCGGAGTAAGCCGGTTGAACCGGTTTGTGAAGAAGAACGCTGACTTCATCCGGATCTTCATGGATGGTGTAAAGACGGTGGAATTGGACACAGCGGGGCGCATACTGATCCCCAGGGACCTGATGCAGTTTGGCGAAGTAGGCAGAGAAGTGGTACTCACATCGATGGTAAACCGGATTGAGATCTGGGATAAGAACCGTTACAACCGGTTCATCGGGGAGGGTGCAGAGCGGTTTGCCGAACTGGCAGAGGAGGTCATGGGGCAGCAAAACACCGAAGCCACCCCCCCGCAAGATGTACCATAATCCCGTAATGCTGCAAGAGAGCCTGGAAGGGCTCTCCCTTCGTGAAGGGGGTACCTATGCTGACCTCACCTTCGGCGGTGGCGGACATTCCCGTGCCATCCTGTCGGCGCTGAAAGGAGGCAGGCTTATCGCACTGGATCAGGATCCGGAGGCGCATGCCCATGCCCCCCTTGATGACCGGCTTACCATGGTACACGGCAACTTCCGGTATATCACCCAATACCTGCGTTACCTGAAAGCCATCCCTCTGGACGGCATTCTGGCCGACCTTGGCATCTCGTCGCACCAGATTGATGAAGGGCGCAGAGGTTTCTCCACCCGGACGGATGCCCGGCTGGATATGCGGATGGATCCGCAGATGACGTCAGATGCAGCACGGGTGGTAAACGAGTACACTGTTGAGGCACTGGAGGCTGTGTTCAGAAATTACGGCGAGCTGCCATCGGCCCGTAAACTCTCTGCCAGCATTATAAGGATCAGGGCAGAACGACCTATTGCCACCACAGGGGACCTTGTGCTGGCAGTAAAACCCTTTACCCCATCCGGCCAGGAGCACAAATTCCTTGCACAGGTATTTCAGGCCCTTCGCATTGCTGTAAACGACGAAATCGAAGCCCTGAAGGAGATGCTCCTGCAGGTGCCTTCACTTCTCAAGCCCGGCGGACGGCTGGTGGTGATTGCCTACCACTCGCTCGAAGACCGGTTGGTAAAGCACTTCATGCGGTCGGGGAACTTCGAGGATAAACCCGAGGCAGATTTCTACGGGAACAGGTCGCTGCCCTTCCGGCTTATCACCCGGAAGGCGGTTGTTCCCACCGCTCAGGAAATTACGCGTAACAACCGGGCCCGGAGTGCCAGGCTCAGGGTTGCAGAAAGAATATAGGTATGGGAATCTTCAACAGAAAACAGAAAGATGTCGGGGAGAACCGGTTTCGCAAGCCGGAAGCTCCACGCAATCAGGATTCCGGGATAAGAACGGAGCAGCGCCCGGAAGGGACCAGGAGCCGTCAGAAAAAAAGTTCAGGTATCCACTTCAGCTTCCGTCAGTTGCTAGACGGCTCACTCTTCGCCAACGAGAAGGTGGTGAAAAACCTTCCTTTCATCCTGTTTCTGGCCGGACTTGGGATCCTCTATATCGGAAATTCTTCGGTTGCAGAGCGCAACCGGAGAAACCTGGCCCGGCTGACGGAAGAGCTCAAAGAGCTCCGGTACCAGTATATCAGCACAAAATCAGGTGTGATGTATCAGAGCAATCCCTCCCAGATCAGCGAAAAACTTCGTGAAACGGGGATCAGGGAAAGCACCATACCCCCGGTGAAGATATTTTCAAAAAAAGACGAAAACCAAAAGTAAGCAGCAGCACAGTGGAGGATCAGAGAAAAAATATGCTGGTACGGATCTATGTGATTTACGGGTTGATTCTGCTCCTGGGAATTGCCATCGTCGCGCAGGTTATCCGCGTACAGTTCTTTGAGGCTGATGCCCTTAACGCATCGGGAGACGACAGCAGCAGTGTGCGTTACCGTACAATTCCCGCCAACAGGGGATCCATTTATTCAGCCGACGGAAAACTTATGGCCACTTCGGTTCCAGTGTTCGACATTTTTATGGACGTGGCCAATCCACATGTGGCTGACGAGGAGTTTACCGGCAAAGTAGATTCGCTGGCCCGGGGATTTGCACGGCTGTTTAACGACCGGACAGCAGAAGAGTACGTGCAGCTATTGAAGAACGGGCGCCAGCAGGGCAACCGTTATATGCTGATCAAACGGAAGGTAAGTTATGAACAGCTCACCGTTTTACGAAATTTTCCGATTCTCCGCAAAGGAAAATTCAAGGGGGGGTTGATTACCGAACCCCGGGATGTGCGTGTGATGCCGTACCAGATGCTGGCGTACCGCACCATTGGCTGGGATAAAAAGGGAAAAGACCTGGATGTGGGTATCGAGGGTGCATTCAGCAAGGAGCTGAGTGGCGTTGACGGGATCCAGCTCATCAAGCGCCTTCCGAACGGGGTATGGCGCCCCGTAACCACAGGATATCTGATGGATCCCCAGCATGGGATGGATGTACATACAACGATTGACATGTACATTCAGGACATTGCCGAAACGGCACTGCTGAACCAGCTGAAGCTGTCGGGTGCCCATCATGGATGTGTGATCGTGATGGAGGTGTCCACCGGGTACGTCAGGGCGATTGCCAACCTGCAGCAAAACCCGAACGACAGTGGCTACAGCGAGCAATACAACCATGCGATCGGAGAAAGCTATGAACCCGGCTCTACCTTCAAACTGGCATCCGTTGTTGCAGCCCTGGAAGACGGGTATCTTTCCCTTGATGACACTGTGGATGTAGGTGGAGGGGTTGTGTTTTACGCCGGCAATGAGATGAGAGATGCATCCAGAAGTGTTTCCGGCAAAATCACGGTAAGAAGGGCTTTTGAAGTATCATCGAACGTGGGCATCAGCAAATCACTCGTAAAGGCATATTCCGGCAGGCCTGAAAAGTTCAGTGAACGGCTTCACCGGATGGGACTTGGGAAACCTCTTGGAATCGAAGTTCCCGGTGAGGGTAGGTGTTACATCAAAACGCCCGAAAGCCCTTCCTGGTCAAAGACCTCCCTCCCGTGGATGTCGATCGGGTATGAACTAACCCTGACCCCGCTGCAGCTGCTCACCTTTTACAATGCCATTGCGAACAACGGAAAGATGGTAAAGCCGCAGTTTATCAGCCATATCACCCAAACCGGGGAGGTGGTAAAGAAGAACGAACCCATTGTGATGATCGAACGGATCGCATCACAGGAGACCATAAGGCAGGCACACGAGATGATGGTGAGGGTGGTAGACCATGGCACGGCTACCAACATCCGTAACAGCATCTACAAGATAGCGGGGAAAACAGGCACCGCCAGGATTGCACGCGGTACCGAAGGGTACGGGGTTCCGGAATATGTGGCCAGCTTTGCCGGATTTTTTCCGGCCGATAACCCGAGGTATTCCTGCATTGTCGTGATCAACCGTCCGGCAGGGGCATTCTATGGATCTGCCATTGCAGCTCCGGTTTTTAAAACCATTGCTGACAAGATCTATGGAAGCTACCTGGACATGCAGCATGAGGCCGGATTTGCTTTTCGTGAATTCACCTTTCCGGATCCGGGGGCCGGTTTGCGCTATGAAAAGAAGCTTCTGCTCGAATCAACAGGGATCTCCTATCTTGACAGTTCCAGTGGTGACTGGGCAGGGTGCCGTCCCGGAAAAGACCTCCTTTTGCTTGCACCGCATCCTGTATCAACAGGTACTATGCCGGATGTGCGCGGCATGGTCATCAGGGACGCACTGTGGGTGCTCGAACAGAGAAAACTAAAAGTGCAATTCAGCGGAAGCGGCAGGGTAAGGCTTGAGTACCCTGAACCGGGCGCAGCCGTGAAACCCGGTGAGCCATGCAACTTAACCCTTGAATAACAGTGTATTGTATATGAAGATTCTGAAAAACATACTTCCCTCACTACCCCATGCAGAAGTCACCGGCAATCCTGCGGTTGCCATCGGCCATCTGGTGATGGATTCCCGCAAAGTGACGCCCGGAGATCTGTACGCTGCCATCCGGGGAACCCATACCGACGGGCACCTGTACATTGCGCAGGCTGTGACGGCAGGTGCTGTGGCAGTATTATGCGAAACAGTGCCTGATAATCCTTCCCCTGAAGCAGTATGGATCAGGGTTCCTGACAGTGCTTCAGCGCTGGGGCACCTCGCATCGGCCTTCTACGACCACCCCTCACATGCACTGTCGCTGATCGGGGTGACAGGCACCAATGGAAAGACCACCATTGCCACATTGCTGTACAACCTGTTTACAGCTCTTGGGTACCGTTGCGGCCTGATCTCCACCATCCGGTACATTGCCGGTCAGGTAAGTACCGACGCCACACACACCACCCCTGATGCCATCAGGCTCCATAAGATGCTGAAGGAGATGGCCGACGACGGATGTGACTATTGCTTCATGGAGGTCAGCTCCCACTCCGTAAGTCAGAAGCGGATAGCGGGATTGCACTTTGGTGGCGGCATCTTTTCGAACCTTACGCACGACCACCTGGACTTCCATGGCTCCTTTGATGCCTATCTGAAAGCCAAACAGGGGTTCTTCGATTTGCTGCCCAAAGGTGCCTTTGCCCTTACCACACGCGATGACAAAAACGGCATGGTGGTGGTGCAGCACACCCGCGCCCAGGTGCACACCTACAGCACGAAAAGCATGGCTGATTTCCACACGCGCATTATCGAAAACACCATCGAGGGGCTTCACGTGGAGATCAATGGCAAAGCGATCTGGCTCAGGCTTACCGGGTCATTCAATGCCAGGAACATAACGGCCATTTTCGGTGCTGCCATGCTACTGGGCATGGATGAGGACCAGGTACTGGAGATTATGAGCATACTTGAACCGGTTGAGGGGAGATTCCAGATGATCCGCGGAGCCGGCAGCATTACCGCCATCGTCGATTATGCCCATACACCGGATGCCCTGGAGAACGTACTTTCAACCCTGCGTGAAGTTTGCCCGGATGATGGAAAGATCATTACCGTGGTCGGCGCCGGAGGTAACCGGGACCCCTTCAAACGCCCTGAAATGGGGAAAATCGCTGCCGCAATGAGCGACCGCGTGATTTTCACCAGCGACAACCCCAGGGATGAGGATCCGGAGCTTATCCTGCAGCAGATCCGGGAAGGGGTGAATCCATCAGATGCCTCCAGGGTGCTGGTGATCCCAAACCGCAAAGAAGCCATCAGAACTGCCGTGATGCTGGCGGCCGCAAACGATGTGGTGCTGGTAGCGGGAAAAGGGCATGAAAAATATCAGGAGGTCGCCGGGGTACGCTACCCATTTGATGACACCGAAGTTTTACACGAATTCCTTGATCAGATGATTCAACCCTAAAAAGCGAAATAATGCTATACCATCTCTTCAGTTATCTTGATGCCACATTTGATATTCCGGGTGCCGGAATGTTCAATTATATCTCCTTCAGGGCCGCTTTATCGGTGATTACCTCACTGGTAATCACTTTGTTGTTCGGAAAAAGAATCATCAACTTTCTCAAGAAGAAACAGGTAGGAGAAACCGTCAGGGATCTTGGGCTGGAGGGGCAGGTGCAGAAACAGGGAACCCCTACAATGGGCGGAATCATCATCCTTTCCGCCATCCTGATCCCTACACTGCTGTTTGCCAATCTTACCAATATTTACATCATATTGATCCTTGCCGCAACCGTCTGGCTGGGGCTGATGGGGTTTCTCGATGATTACATCAAGGTATTCCGAAAAAACAAACAAGGGCTGGCCGGACGGTTTAAGGTAATCGGACAGCTGGTTCTGGGGGTGGCCGTAGGGGTTACCATGCTTTTCTCAGAGAGTATCGTCATCAGGGAAAAAATTCATGAGCCTGCTGCCCAGGAAATTACCGACCCGGGAATGACGCGTGTGCAGGCGAGCCGGTACTTCCATCCCGAGGCGGTGAAATCCACCAAAACCACCATCCCTTTCATCAAGAACAATGAGTTTGACTATGCCAGCCTGATCCGGTGGATCGGGCCGGATTACCGGAGATGGGCATGGATCGTATTCATTCCCATTGTGGTGTTCATCATCATTGCCGTATCCAACGGAACAAATCTCACAGACGGGCTCGACGGGCTTGCGACCGGCACATCGGCTGTGTCGGCAGCCACCATGGGTATCCTTGCATGGGTGTCAGGTAACTTCATTTTTGCCAACTACCTCAATATCATGTACCTTCCCGCAACAGGGGAGCTCACCATCTTCATCAGTGCCTTTGTGGGCGCCTGCATCGGATTTCTCTGGTACAACGCCTATCCTGCCCAGGTTTTTATGGGCGATACGGGCAGCCTGGCCATCGGCGGCGTAATAGCCGTACTCGCTATCATGCTGCGCAAGGAGCTGCTGATCCCCATCCTTTGCGGCATCTTTCTGGTTGAAAACCTTTCTGTGGTCATGCAGGTGACCTGGTTCAAATTCACCAAAAAACGGTACGGCACCGGGCGGCGTATCCTGAAAATGGCTCCCCTGCATCATCACTACCAGAAGCAGGGGTACCACGAATCGAAGATTGTAATGCGGTTCATCATTGTAAGTGTGATGCTGGCAGTCTTCTCTGTAATAACCCTGAAAATCAGATAACCGTGACACGGATTGTGATACTGGGTGGTGGTGAAAGTGGCGTCGGATCGGCGGTCCTGGCAGCCCGTAAAGGGTTTGAGGTATTCCTCTCGGACAGCGGAAAGCTGAAAGACTCCTACAGAGAGATGCTCCTGTCTGAAGGAATCCCCTTTGAGGAAGGAGGGCATACTGAATCCAGGGTTCTGGAGGCAGCGGAGGTCATTAAAAGCCCCGGCATCCCCGAAACCGCTCCATTGGTGCGGAAGATTTACGCATCGGGTATCCCCGTGATCAGCGAGCTGGAGTTTGCCGCCCGGTATACCACTGCCAGAAAGGTTTGCATTACAGGTAGCAACGGCAAAACCACCACCACCATGCTGATCTGGCACATTCTGAAAAAGGCCGGGCTCCATGTGGGTCTGGGAGGGAATGTGGGCGACAGCTTTGCCCTGCAGGTAGCCAATGGGAATTATGATTGTTATGTACTGGAGATCAGCTCTTTTCAGCTTGATAATATGTATGATTTTAAAGCTGATATTGCCATTCTTACCAACATCACCCCTGATCACCTGGACCGATACGACTACAGCTTTGAAAAATATACCGCATCAAAGTTCAGGATCCTCCAAAATCAGGGGCCTGATGATGCTTTCATTTATTTCCTTGATGACCCTGTGATTGCAGGCTGGCTGGAACATCACCGCATAGCGGCTGCAAGCTACCCTTTTACCCTTACCGATGTGCCCCAGGAGAATGGTGCATGGATTTCGGAAGGTCAGATATGGACCCGTATTCATAAAACCCCATGGAATATGTTTCTTGAAAAATTGGCGCTTCAGGGCAGGCATAATGCCTGCAATTCAATGGCGGCAGGCATTGCCGCACAGCTCATGTCGGTCCGCAGCGAGACCCTCCGGGATAGCCTGTCGGACTTTCAGAATGTGGAACACCGACTCGAGTACGTAGCCAGGGTGCATGGGATCGAATTTATCAACGATTCAAAAGCCACGAATGTCAATTCGACCTGGTACGCACTTGAATGCCAGAGCCGCCCGGTAATATGGATCGCAGGAGGCACCGACAAGGGGAATGACTACAGCGAACTTCTGCCGCTTGTAAAAGCCAGGGTTAAAGGGCTGGTTTGCCTTGGTGTGGATAACATAAAACTGCATAAGGCCTTTGGGGGTATTGTGCCGGCCATTACAGAAGCCACAACAATGATGGAGGCTGTGAAGAAAGCATACCTGATGGCTGATGACGGGGATGTAGTACTCCTGTCACCTGCTTGTGCCAGCTTCGACCGGTTCGAGAATTATGAAGACCGGGGAAGGAAATTTAAAAATGCCGTAAGGGAATTATAAAAACCTGATAGTGAAAACGCCAAAACTTACTTTTCGGGGTGACCGGGGCATCTGGATCCTGGTATTGTTTCTTACCATCTTCTCGCTGCTGGCGGTGTACAGTTCCACCCGTACCCTGGCCTTCAGCCAGCAAGGCTCCGGGGGATTTTATCTGCTGAAACACCTGGGCATCGTCTTATTCGGGCTCTTCCTGATGTACGTATCACACCTGATCAACTATCCCTTTTATGCGCGCTTCGCACGTATATTGCTTCTGGCTGCCATCCTGCTGCTGTTATACACCCTGCTCCGGGGGGCATCGGTTAACGAAGCCCGCAGATGGGTGATCATCCCTATTATCAACCTCACCTTTCAAACCTCCGACTTCGCCAAACTTGCCCTCACCATATTCCTTGCCCGAAGCCTCACCCTGAAGCAGGAAGAGATACAGGAAGGGAATCTGAATGTATTTATCAAACAGCTGGCACCCATATTGGTGGTTTGCGGCCTGATTCTCCCGTCGAATTTCTCCACTGCAGCCATCCTGTTCGTTTCCAGTATGGTGCTACTGTTCATTGGCAGAGCCAGAATCAAACATATTCTTGTCCTTGGAATCGCCGGAGTTGCCTTCCTGGCGGTTTTCATTGCGGTCATGTCGATGATGCCGGAAGACCGTCAGGGAAGGGTCGGAACCTGGTCGGAAAGGATTAAAAATTTCGGTGGCGATGGAGAACAGGAAGAGGTGTACCAGGCAAAACAGGCCAAAATCGCGATCGCATCAGGAGGGATTCTGGGCAGGATGCCGGGCAACAGCATTCAGCGCAATTATCTTCCCAACCCATTTTCCGATTTCATCTATGCGATCATCATTGAAGAATACGGGCTTGCAGGAGGGGTTATTCTGATACTGCTCTACCTGGCGCTGCTGTTCCGCAGCATCAGGGCAGCGCTGGGAAGCCCCGGAACCTTTGGCACCCTGCTGGCGGTAGGACTAGGATTTAACCTTGTTTTCCAGGCGATGATCAATATGGCGGTTGCTTCAGGGCTGATGCCCGTGACCGGGCAACCGCTTCCACTGGTAAGTATGGGCGGAACCTCCATCTGGTTCACGTCAATCTCCATCGGCATTATCCTGAGCGTGAGCCGTTCGGCCAATCAGGAGGAAGAAGACAGCATTACAGAAAATTCCACCTATGAAACGGCAACCTCAAAATAAACCTTTCAGGCTGGTAATTGCCGGCGGCGGAACCGGGGGGCATGTGTTCCCGGCCATCGCCATTGCAAATGCCATAACCCCGGATATCGGAAGGGAGCAAATCCTGTTTGTCGGAGCCAGGGGAAAGATGGAAACCGAGAAAGTGCCGGCTGCCGGGTACCGCATTCTTGCGCTTCCCATCACCGGCATCAAGGGGAGGTTTACACTCAGCAACCTGCTGCTTCCGTTTCGTCTGTTGCGGTCGGTTTTAATGGCCATGAGGGCCTTCAGGAGCTTTAAACCGACTGTGGTGACCGGTGTCGGAGGATTTGCCAGTACCCCTGCACTCATGGCTGCCCGGGTGATGGGGATTCCCTATCTGATCCAGGAACAGAACTCAATACCCGGAAAAGTGAACCGCTGGATGTCAAAACGGGCAGCTATGGTGTGTACTGCATTTCCGGACATGGAGAAATATTTCCCGGGAGTTCCTGTGCATCTAACGGGCAATCCGGTAAGGAGGGAGATTGCAGAGAGCCGGCACCTTAGGGTAGAAGGGTGCAGACAGTTCGGCCTGGATCCTGCAAAACCCGTCCTTCTGGTGGTAGGAGGCAGCCAGGGCGCCAGAAGTATTAACCGGGCAATGGCCGGTATCCTGCCCACATTGGCAGAACAGGGGATCCAGGTGATCTGGCAAACGGGCATGTCCTTTTATCAGGAAGCCCTTTTGCTTTCCAAACCCTACGCTGAACAAGGCATGATTGCGACACCGTTTATTGAGAAAATGGCGTATGCATACGGTGCAGCAGATCTGGTGCTTTCGAGAGCCGGTGCTCTTGCCATTGCAGAGATCTGTCTGGCAGCCCGCCCCTCGGTACTCGTGCCCTTCCCTTTTGCAGCCGAAGACCATCAGACCTATAACGCTGCTGCGATGGTGCACCAGGGAGCTTCCCTGCTGCTGAAGGACCATGAGCTGAAACTGCAACTTGTCACCACCCTTACGGACCTTCTGAAGGCTGGTTCACAACTCGCCGTCATGGCAGATAAAGCAGGGGGGCTGGCCTTCCCGGATGCAGACCGGACCATCGCAAATCACATCCTGAAAACCGGAGGCAGAACATCCATGGCTGCAACTGCTGCATTTCCCGATCCCAATGAAGTGCAAAGTGTGTATTTCCTTGGTGCCGGAGGTATTGGTATGAGCGGACTTGCACGGTGGTTCCTGCTGAAGGGGAAAAAGGTGCACGGTTATGACAAAACACCCACTCCGCTGACCCATGCACTGGAAACCGAAGGTATGGTGATTCATTATGTGGATGATCCCTCACGCATCCCGGCCGACACAGGCCTGGTGGTTCTTACCCCGGCCATCCCTGCCAGTCTTAAGGAGCGTCAGGTGCTGGAAGCAGGTCCTGTTCCTGTGATCAAACGAGCCGCTTTGCTGGGGTTGTTGTCGAAAAGCCACACTACCATTGCCATTGCCGGAACCCACGGAAAGACCTCAACAACCGCGCTGGTAACCCATCTCCTGAAAACCGGCGGAATTGCCGTAACAGGATTTGTCGGGGGAATCACAAAAAATTACAGCAACAACTTTATCTACACCCCCAACAGTACCCACATGGTGGTGGAAGCTGATGAGTTCGACCGCTCCTTCCTGCACCTAAGACCCGATTTTTCCGTCATTACCTCAACGGATGCAGATCATCTGGACATCTATCATGATCACAACCAGCTGAAGGAGGCCTTTATTGCCTTCAGCCGTCTTTCAGGTGATGCGCAACCTGTACTGGCAGGACCAGCGGTGAACGCCGATTTCGGGAGGCCCGTACTCCGCTATTCTGCCGATCCGTCGGATGTTCCTTACCGGGCCGAAAACATCAGGGAGGTGGGTTCCGGTGCTGTTTTCAACCTCGTGCTGGGCCATGAAACCCTGCAGGAAGTGAAACTCGGGATTCCGGGCCGGCATAATATCGAAAATGCAGTGGCCGCTGCTGCCGCCGCCCGATGGGCCGGCGTAGGTACAGATGCCCTGCGTACCGGTCTGGCTACCTTCAAAGGGGTAGTACGGCGGTTTGATATCAGAATTGATACCGGCCGTATCGTCTACATCGATGATTATGCCCACCATCCGCGGGAGCTTGATGCCTGTATCGCAGCGGTGCGGAAAATATGGCCCACCCGGAAAATCACCGGCATCTTCCAGCCACATTTATTCTCCAGAACAAGGGATTTCATGGATGAATTTGCCATAAGTCTCGACAAACTTGACGTACTAATCCTGCTCCCGATCTATCCTGCCAGAGAAGAACCCATGGAGGGGGTCACTTCTGAGGTATTGTTCCGGAAAGTAAGCCTAACTGAAAAGATCCTGTTGCCGAAAGGAGAGGTTACCGGATGGCTTAAGGAACATCCCGCCGAGGTTCTGATCACCCTGGGTGCCGGAGATATCGACACCCTGGTTCCTGAAATTGAACACATGTACCTTACACAAACAGAACCATGAAAACCCGAAGGATTATAAAATGGCTCTGGATTGTGCTGCCGGTTCTGGTGGTGGGCGGGGTTCTGCTTACCCTGAAGCAGGAACAGGAAATCACCTGCAAAGGAGTGACTATCCTTACCGAAAGAGATGGAAGCAATTACTTCCTTTCTGAATCTGATATTCACCAGTTTCTTTTCCCGCAGGGGGATAAGGCAACCGGTAAGAAGCCTTCGACCATTGACGTTTCAAAACTCGAGAAAAGGCTTATGCAACATCCCTACATTGCTTCGGCAGAAGCTTATTTCACTCCGCAGGGAATGCTGAAAATCAGAGTTATACAACGGGTACCGGTGGCAAGGATTTTCGATAACACCGGTAAAAGCGTGTTTTTGTCCTCGGAAGGGGTGCTTATGCCGGCGGATCGGGGTGCCGGGCGACGGGTTACGGTGGTAAGTGGCTGGATTCCAGACACCCTGTCGAAATATGAGGGGATGAAGGTGGATTCCCTGCGGAGAATACCGGTGTTGCAGGAGATTTTCAAGACTGCACTTTACCTGCAGCAGGACTCCCTGAGCCGGATGCTGACAGGACAAATTTACGTGAATCCATCGCAGGAACTCGAGTTGGTCTCCACCCTCGACGATCACACCATCCTGATCGGCAATGCCGACAGCCTGGCCTATAAGTTCCATAAGCTCTTCGTATTCTACCGCAAGGGTCTGTCGCGGACAGGCTGGGACGTTTACAGCAGTATCAATCTAAAACACAGCAATCAGGTTATCTGTACAACCAAATAAAACTCAAAGCATATGGCAAATTCAGAAATCATCGTAGGACTTGACATTGGCACCACAAAAATTGCTGTCATTGTCGGAACCAGGAACCAGTACGGAAAGATTGAGATCCTGGGCTCTGGAAAAGCCGATAGTATCGGCGTAAAAAGGGGTGTGGTAAACAACATTGAAAAAACGGTGGAGTCCATCGGCATGGCGATCCGGCATGCGGAACAGGAATCGAACGTTGACATCAAACGGCTTTATGTCGGGATTGCTGGGCAGCATATCAAGAGTTTGCAGCACAGGGGGAGTATTATCCGAAACAGCGTGGATGACATTATCACACACAAGGATGTCGATACACTGGTGGAGAATATGTACAAACTGGTGATGCAGCCTGGCGAAGAGATCATCCATGTGATCCCGCAGGATTTTATTGTGGATAAGGAGAGCGGTATCAGGGATCCGAAAGGGATGACAGGGAGCTGTCTGGAGGCCAACTTTCACATCATCACCGGAATGGTAAGTGCTGCCAAGAACATCAACCGGTGCATACTTATGTCGGGGATGGAGGTGGAAGACCTGATCCTGGAACCACTGGCTTCGGCAGAAGCTGTCCTGGGTATGGATGAGAAGGAAGCCGGCGTTGCCCTGGTGGATATCGGGGGAGGCACTACCGATATTGCGATCTTCCAGGATGGAATTATCCGCCACACCGCAGTAATTCCGCTAGGGGGGAACATTATCACTGAGGATATCCAGGAAGGGTGCTCGATTATCCGGGCACAGGCTGAAGCCATCAAGGTAAAATTCGGCTCGGCCCTCAGTGAGGAAAACAAGAGTGAGGAGATCGTTTCAATACCAGGGCTGAGGGGCACACCACCGCGTGAGATATCCCTGAAAAACCTGGCCAATATCATCCAGGCCAGAATGGAAGAGATTATCGGACAGGTATACTGGGAAATCAAAAATTCGGGATACGAGCGGAAACTGATCGCAGGGATCGTCCTTACCGGAGGGGGCGCACAGCTCAAGCATATCCGCCAGCTGACCGAATACCTGACCGGGATGAATACCCGGATAGGTTATCCGAACGAACATATGGCCGGTAATATGCCGGATGAGTTGTGCAGCCCTATGTATTCAACAGGTATTGGACTGGTAATTAAAGGTTTTGAACATACAGAGAAAAAGAACAAGGTGGTAAAAAAGGGGAAAGAAGCCACTTCCAAAGGGAGGCTTAACTTTTTTGATTCCATCGTAAAATCGGGTAAAACCTTTTTCGAAGCCGACAATATCAAGTAAAAAATCAGGCCTGCAATTGTTCATAAAGTATGTTCAAAAAAATTTACATACGGTGTATGTATTTAATAACGAAATAGTAATTTTAGCAAAATTTCGCCATGGCAGATTCTGATACGCTCCTGAAATTCGATCATCCTAAGGAACAGTCTTCTATCATAAAAGTGATAGGCGTAGGCGGTGGTGGGAGCAATGCTGTGAACCATATGTACAAACAGGGTATTCACGGCGTTGACTTTATGATTTGCAATACGGATGCCCAGGCTATTGAAATGAGCCCGGTACCCGTCAAGATACAGCTTGGACAAAGTCTCACAGCCGGCAACGGTGCAGGTTCAAACCCCGAAGTGGGCATGAATGCTGCGATTGAGAACATTGAAGACATCCGTGAAGTCCTTGCACGCGATACCCGCATGGTGTTTATCACTGCGGGTATGGGAGGAGGCACAGGTACGGGAGGAGCTCCTGTTATTGCCAAACTGGCCAGGGAAATGGACATACTCACCATTGGGATTGTTACCATTCCATTCTCGTTCGAAGGGCGTAAAAGAAGGCAGCTTGCTGAAACCGGCATTCAGGAACTTCGTCATCATGTGGATACGCTTTTGGTTATCAACAACGACAAGCTAAGGGAGTTGCACGGGAACCTGAAGTTGGGTGAGGCTTTTGCAAAAGCCGACAATATCCTTACCGATGCAGCCCGCGGTATTGCAGAGATCATTACCCATGTTGGCTATATTAACGTTGACTTCGAAGATGTAAAAACGGTAATGAAAAGCAGCGGGGTAGCCATCATGGGCACCGGCGTTGCATCAGGAGAAAACCGCGCCACCGAGGCTGTGGAAGATGCCCTGAATTCACCCCTTCTCAACGACAACCAGATTACAGGAGCCAGCAATGTGCTTCTTTACATTGCCTATGGAAATGAAGGTGTCAGGCTCGATGAGGTTACCGAGATCACCGATTACATCCAGAAGGAAGCCGGAAGTTCGGCCGACATCATCTGGGGAAGCGGTACGGATGATAAGCTCGGCGATGCGATCGCTGTGACCATTATCGCCACAGGCTTTCATGCCCATCAGGAATTACCGGGAATGGTTGACAAGCCTGCCGCACAGAGTGTAGTGGTTGGCAAAATTGACCCGCTTCCCTCAAACACCCCGCAAAGAGTTGTTGCTGAGCCACTGGTCGATAACCTTCAACTGATCAACCGTCCTGCGCCAATGGTTCAGGATCCGATTTTTGGCTTTAAGCCCGCAGCCGGAGATCCATCCATAACTGATACCCCTTTGGCAGGAACCACCTCCGATAGTCCTGTGGCAGAGAAAACTTCCAGCTCAACCGAGCCGCAGCTGATCACCCCGCTTGCTGATCCGGAGATCACACGTATTCCAAATCCCGGCGATTTTCCGGGCGCACTCCCGCTCGATGGGCCCCTTTCGGTAAATGACCCCAGGCAGGCTCATCGACAGGAACGGCTGAGACAAATCGGGATAAAGCTCAGAACCCTTGAAGGACTTATGGAAGTGGAATCCATACCCGCTTTCAAAAGGAAAAATACTACCCTCGACCAGACCATCCCCTCCAATGAGCAGCAGAGCTCAAACTATACCCTGGATCCGGGAGATGATCCGAATATCTCTGAAAATCCTTTTTACAACAGCAAAACCGACTGATAATTCAACCTCCGCATGATCGGAGGTCTTTTTCTATCCATCTGCGTTTTTGTTTTCATTTGGGCTTGAAAAGACTGGTCGGAAGACCAGTCTTTTTTTGCTTTGATGCAGGCAGTTACTGCTTTCGGTCCACTAAGGTATAGGTTACGATAAAACCATTTTCAGCCTTCAGGTAAAATGGATCGGGTGAGCTTTTCTGGGTGGTGAGACGTTCGGTATGGCGATATACCATCCCGATGCCGGGCGCATAAATCTCTTCCCAAAGGTTCTTGCATACCAGGCCTGAATCGGCTACCTGCATCACCCTGACCAATGAATCAAAGCTATTAACGCCAATGTTACCGGTAAAAAAGAGATCCTGATATTTAAATTCCCATTCACCCCAGAAATTGCAGTTCCATGGGTCATCGTAATGGATATAGCTATTCCCCTGCCAGTAGGAAAATTTTCTGAACGGAAAGCTTAGCTTGATAAAACGGAGGTTGTTCTCAATTCTTTCTGCGGTATTTTTCGACCTCCTTTGAGCTACGATCTCCCCCTGCATTGGATTTTGGGCAGTATCGGTGTAGATTTCCCGGTCGATCCTTTGCCATTCAAGGCCCTCAAGGTCAGTAAACTGATCCAGAATCGTTTCCTTTACCCAGTAGGTATAATCTATCACCGTATCCTGCAAGGCATTGTACGCGGTACTGTCGACCCTGTAAAAGACCCAATGCCCTGCTGTTGTGGGGAAATAGGCATAATAGGGTTCCCAGTCCGTTGTTTTCTCTTTGCTGCAACCGCTCAGTAAGGCAAGAATGGATATCAGCCATAACCTTAGGCGGAGTTTTGGGATCCTGCAAAAACGACCGGCAAACAAAGGAGCATCCTTATGGCATTCAGATCTTATTTCCATCTCCTATTTTCCTCCTTTCCGGTTAAGTCCGCCTGTTCCGATGCTGAATCCCAGCACATACTGCACGTCTGAGTGGATGGCATACACACTTGAGCTTAATTCCATGGGGGTAGGCACCGCAAAGTGGTGGAGGGTCCGGAAAAAGAACCCTGCAGCTCTTCCTGATTTCTCGGTGGACAGGCGGAAAAATGCCACTTCCGTTTTCAGTGCCCTGAAAGGGGCTTCTTTGTCCCAAAGATTATATGCGGACCCCTCAAGCCGCACTGACCAGCGCTGCAATCCGGCTGATTCCAGCGGGAACCAGAGGCGGATGTAAGGAGCGATTCCCGCATTCCTGAGGGTATATTTACGCTGTACCACCCGGTCATCGCTCGTTTTCACATGGCAGAGGCTGTACCAGCCCGACGCACCAAACGATACCCGTTCACCCATCCAGATGCCTGCAAACATCTCTCCGCTGGCAAGCAACGGCAGATTGCTGTAATGCACTGAATAGCCGGAGTCAATGGTAAACCGGTTCATCGCCATAGAGGGCATGACGATCTTTTGCAGAAAAAGATCAGCTGAGCTCTCGAAGTGCAGCGGTATCCGCACCTGTGTGAGCAACGGAAAAAGCCTGTGGTACCGGACTGCTGCCGTAGCAACGGCAAACATATACTGCTTTGTGGATGGGCTGGCGATTTCGGAGGTGGTAAAATCAGAACCGTCAGGATTAAAATGACGCACGCTGAACAGATCGGTTTCCTCGACGCGTCTGTAGCCGAGCACACCTACTGACAGGGTAAGCTGCCTGTTCCAGAGGGATGTGAAGGCCGGCCGGGAAGCGGGCTGCATCACCATCCCCTCTTCTTTGGTCTCCTGCCCGAAGGCAGAAGTGGCCGAAAGCATCAGGAAAACCAACGGCAGCAATACGACTGCTGCGAAATACAGCCGGGACCGGGCAATATCAGACGGCATCATGGCCATGACAATGTTTGTATTTCTTGCCAGAACCACAGGGACACGGATCGTTACGGCTCACCTTCTTCTCCACCTTAACCGGCTGGGGTTTCTCCTCCTGCTGCGTACGGAACCCGAATTTTTCTACGTCCTCCTTTTGTGTCCTTAACCCACGGTTTTCACTTCTCCGGATGCGTGCCTCCTGGATATTCATATCCTGCTGACCGGGCAAACCTGACTTGACCAGGAATGAAATGATCTCGCGGTTGATGCGCTGCAGCAACGTGCCAAAAAGTTTGAACGACTCGAACTTATAGATCAGCAGCGGGTCTTTCTGTTCGTAGGTGGCATTCTGCACCGATTGTTTCAGGTCGTCCATTTCCCTCAGGTGCTCCTTCCATGCCACATCGATAATAGCCAGTGTAACAACTTTTTCGATCGCACGGATCACTTCACGGCCATCGGTCTGGTAGGCGGCTTCCAGATCCACCGGAATATTCATGGTTTTTACCCCGTCGGTTACCGGAATGGCGATTCTTTTAAATCCCTGGGTATTGTTATGATAGACGTCGCGAACCACAGGCATCACGGTAAGTGCGAGTGTGGCTGACTTCTGGCGATAGTGATCCAAAACCGCCGTGTAGAGTTTTTCGGTGAGTTCCTCAGTGCGCAGCTCATAGAATTCCTTTTCAGAGAAGGGCAGTTCAATGCTGTAATGACGGATCACCTCGAGCATCATCCCATCGTAGTCCCGCTCTTTCTGAAACTCCGTAACGGCTGCTTCAGCGATGTCATACATCATATTATCGATCTCCATGGAGAGCCTGTCGCCAAAAAGTGCAGAGCGTCTCTTGGAATAGATGGCGGTGCGCTGGTTGTTCATCACATCGTCATATTCCAGCAGCCTTTTCCGGATCCCGAAATTGTTTTCCTCAACTTTTTTCTGTGCTTTTTCGATGGATTTGGTGATCATGGAATGCTGAATCACCTCTCCGTCCTTGATTCCCAGCCGGTCCATCACGCGGGCTATCCTTTCGGAGCCAAAAAGGCGCATCAGGTTGTCTTCCAGCGAAACGAAGAAGATGGACGACCCGGGGTCTCCCTGGCGGCCTGCACGGCCACGCAGCTGCCTGTCGACCCGGCGCGATTCGTGTCTTTCGGTGCCGATAATAGCCAACCCACCGGCGCCTTTAACCCCCGGCCCAAGTTTAATGTCGGTACCACGGCCTGCCATGTTGGTGGCGATCGTAACGGTTCCGGCCTGACCGGCTTCAGCCACAATCTGGGCCTCACGCTGGTGAAGCTTGGCATTCAGCACGTTGTGCCTGATGGCCTTGCGCTGCAACATCCTGCTCAGAAGCTCTGAATTCTCGACGGCAGTGGTACCCACGAGGACCGGCCTGCCGGCTTTGACCATCTCATCGATCGTCTGAATCACAGCGTTGTACTTTTCACGCTGGGTTTTAAAGACATAGTCCTGCTGGTCGTCGCGGATCACCGGCCGGTTGGTCGGGATCACCACCACATCCAGTTTGTAGATGTCCCAGAACTCTCCTGCTTCAGTTTCGGCAGTACCGGTCATACCAGCAAGTTTGTGATACATCCGGAAATAATTCTGCAGGGTGATGGTGGCATAGGTCTGGGTGGCAGCCTCTACCTTTACATTTTCCTTGGCTTCGATGGCCTGGTGCAGACCGTCGGAATAGCGCCTTCCCTCCAGGATACGGCCTGTCTGCTCATCCACGATTTTCACCTTGTTGTCCATCACCACATAATCCACATCGATCTCAAACAGGCAGTAGGCCTTCAGTAGCTGGTTGATAGTGTGCACACGCTCTGAGATGATGGCATAGTCGCGCATCATATCCCCTTTGCGGCGAACCTTTTCCTGATGGCTGAGCTCTGATCGCTCCATCTCAGCGATAGCAGATCCTATATCAGGCAAAATGTAAAAGTCAGGATTCCCGGTTTCCTGGGTAAGGATTTCGATCCCATTTTCCTTCAGGTCCACGGTATTTTGTTTCTCTTCAATCACAAAGAAGAGCTCATCATCAATGATATGCATATTCTTCTGCTGCTCCTGCAGGAAGAAATTCTCCGTTTTCTGCATACCGGTCTTCATGCCGGGTTCGCTGAGGAATTTGATAAGTGCTTTATTTTTCGGCAATCCGCGGTATGCCCGGAACAGCAGCTTGAAGCCTTCCTTTTCGTTATCTCCCTGATCAGGGTTGGCCAGTAGTTTTTTCGCCTCGGCCAGCATCTTGGTTACGAGGTCCTTCTGGGCATTAAACAGTTTGTTTACAATGGGTTTGAGCTGCTCAAACTCCTGCTTGTCGCCCTGGGCAGTTGGCCCCGAGATGATAAGCGGTGTTCGGGCATCGTCGATAAGCACCGAGTCCACCTCATCCACGATGGCGTAGTTGTGCTCACGCTGGACAAGTTCATCGGGATGGGTTGCCATATTATCCCTCAGGTAATCGAATCCGAATTCATTGTTGGTGCCATAGGTCACATCAGCCAGATAGGCATTGCGACGGGCATCTGAATTGGGTTCATGCTTGTCGATACAATCCACCTGCAAACCATGGAATCTGAACAGCATCCCCATCCACTCCGAGTCGCGTTTTGCCAGATAGTCGTTAACGGTAACGATATGTACCCCGCGTCCCGGCAGGGCATTCAGGTACACGGGAAGGGTTGCCACAAGGGTTTTCCCCTCACCGGTTGCCATTTCAGAGATTTTTCCCTGGTGGAGCACCATGCCTCCGATCAGCTGCACATTGTAATGCACCATATCCCAGGTAATCCGGTTGCCGCCTGCAACCCAGTTGTTGAAATACAGGGCTTTTGTACCCCTGATCTCCACATTGTCCATCCTGGCCGCCAGGTCACGGTCGAAATCATTTGCCAGCACCTCCACCATCTCATTCTCCTTGAAGCGGCGTGCTGTATCTTTCATCACCGCAAAGGCCTCAGGAAGAATCTCGTTGAGAATTTCTTCGGTTTTCTCTTTCCTGCGTTTCTCAAGCTGATCCACCTCCCTCCACAAACCCTCCTTGGTTTCGGGATCCATCTCAGGGTCAGCAGTGATCTGCCCTCGCAGCGATTCGATACGGGTAACCTCTTCGGCAATATACTCCCGGATACGGCTCCTGAAGATGACAGTCATCCCGCGCAGATCATCATTCGAAAGGGTTTTTATCTTTTCGTATGCCTCATGGATTTTGTCCACTACCGGCATCACAACTTTAATATCCTTGTCTGATTTGGTACCGAAAAACTTTGCAAAAATGCTCATGGGGACTTTCCTGGGATTGATTTGAAAACACCACAAAGATACGGGTTATTGAGATAATGTACATGTTCTTTTTTAACCGGCAGCAGGGAGAACGCATCATGGATGAAAAACTGTACTTTTGAACCCATGATCAGTACCACATCCAAAAACAGGGTTTCACCCAAAAAACCACAGCCAGACAAAGCGGTGACCCGAAAACCCTTAGGGCATATAGCTGCCATTGTGATTATCAGCCTGGCAACCTGGGGCGTATACCTCAACACCCATGCCCATAGCTTTCATTTCGATGATACTCATGCCATTGTGCACAACCAGCAGATCAGGGATTTCAGTATTTTCGGTGATCTTTCATACTGGACGGATCTCAACAACAGACCCCTCTCCTACTTTACCCTTGCCCTGAATTACCGGGACGGATTACCGACGACCCCGTTCCACCGTACCAACATCCTGATACACCTGCTGGCCTCCATTGCACTGTATCTTTTCATCCGGACGGCATTTCGCACCCCTGCCCTCCGGAACCCTCAAATACAGAAATATGCATTCGCTGTTGCGGTGTTTGCGGCACTGGTTTTTGCGCTGCACCCCATTCAGACCCAGGCAGTCACCTACATCGTACAACGGATGAGTGCACTAGCTGCCTTCTTCAGCCTGCTGGCACTATGGTTATATCTGTCTGCAAGAACCATATCAGCCCAGGTTTCCCATCGCGGTCTGAGACAGACCCTCTGGTATACAGGTGCTTTCCTTACCTGGGTTGCCGGGATGCTGAGCAAGCAGGAAGCGGCATCATTGCCGCTGATGGTGATCGCGGCTGAATTTATCCTTTTCGGGAAACAAGGCACAAAGCGCAGTCACCTGGTGCTGGGCTCTGCAGCAACCCTACTGATAGCAACAGGCCTTGTTGCAGCGGCCACAGGAATCATTCCCCCGGAAAAAGGGGCACCGACAGTCCCGCACTATCTTGCCACCCAAATGGTGGTTATCGTAAAATATATCCAGCTTGCCTTTTTGCCGGTCCATCAGATGGTCGACTACGGTTGGAAACCGGTAGCCTCTCCCCTGGGTTTGCCCGTCATCATTAGCCTGCTGATACACCTTTCGCTGTTGGTTCTGGCTGTGGCCCTGCGACGTAAAAGACCCCTGATTTCCCTTGGTATATTTCTTTTTTATCTGCCACTGGCTGTTACCTCCACCGTATTTCCCATCCGCGATATGATATTTGAACATCGTATGTATATGTCGCTGAGCGGGTTTGCTATTGTGGTGGCATCGCTGGCATTATGGCTTTACGATCACTGGAACCAGAAGGCTGCTCTTGTACTGGCAACCGTATATCTGCTTGTACTCGGGTATGGCACCGTAGCCCGGAACAGGATCTGGAAAGATACCTGTGCTTTGTGGGAGGATACGCTGCAAAAGGCTCCCGGCAATACCCGGGCCTGGCTGGCAGTTGGCGACTGCCTTAAACAACAGGGCAACATGGCAGGAGCGCTGGAACATTACAACCGGTCTCTTGAGCTGGACTCGCTGAATCCCACTACCCTGAATAACCGGGGTAATCTGCGGCTGGTAACCGGAGATTTCGAAGGCGCCATTTCAGATTACAATACCATCCTGCGCACATCGCCCGAGAGCCGCCATCTGGCATTGCTCAACAGAGGGATTGCCTATAGCCGCAGGCAGGATTACCTAAACGCTGTCAATGACTTCTCAGCTGCCATCGAAACCGGAACAGCAGAGCCACAGACCTGGTTCCACCGTGGTGTTGCCTATGTCTATCTTGGCGATTATCCCTCAGCCATTGCTGACCTGAAGCTGGCTGCAGAAAAGGACCCCGCCAACCAGGACGCTCTGTTTAACCTTGCAAGTTCATACATGAATACCGGCAATTTTGAGGAGGCGATCCTCTGGTATTCCAGGCTGCTGAACCTGAATCCCGGACATGTAAATGCCCTGCAGTACCGCGGATCGGCGTATCTCAGTCTGGGGCAGAGGGAAAACGCCTGCTCCGACTGGCAAAAAGGGGCTGCAAGACAGCATAATCCCTGCATACAACTGATGCAGCGTTACTGTTCCAATAACTAAAATTGCACCGATGAAGGTACTGGTAATCATACCGGCCTATAACGAGGAATCTGCCCTTGGTGCTGTCCTGAATTCCCTGCAGGGTACCTGCCCCGGATACGACCTGCTGGTAGTGAACGATGCCTCTGCCGATCGTACAGAAATGGTTGCACGCCACCATCCTGGAGTAAAGGTACTGTCGCTGCCATGCAATCTGGGAATTGGGGGAAGCGTACAAACCGGCTTTCAGCTGGCAGTTGATAAAGGATACGATATCGCCGTTCAATTTGACGCAGACGGCCAGCACAATGCCGCTGACCTGGCAAAACTCATCGCCATGGTTGCCGAAGGGGAGGCGGACATTGCCATCGGCAGCCGGTTCAATGCCCGCGATATGGAAGGCTTTCGGTCCACCGGACTCAGACGATTGGGTATCAGGATTTTTCAAATGGTGAGTTTGCTCCTTGCCGGCCAGAAAATCACAGACCACACCAGCGGATTCAGGGCTTACAACCGCAAAGCATTTGAATTTCTGGCGTTTCACTATCCTGTTGATTTCCCTGAGCCTGAGGTGGTGATTATGATGGCAAGGAAAGGTTTCAGGATTCGCGAGACCTTTTCACAGATGTTTGAAAGGCAGGGAGGAGTTTCCTCCATTCCCCTGCACAAGGGGCCCTACTATATGACCAAGGTGCTGCTTGCGATGTGGATGGCAGCCCTCCGGAAAAATCAATCCTAACCAAAAAAACAGCACCTTATGGCACGCATGCAGATTATTGCCATCCTCTTCAGTCTGGGATTATTGGCATATATCCTCAGAATCATCAGCCGGAAAAGCCTGAAAGAGGAGTACTCCCTGCTCTGGCTGGGGGTGAGCATTGTATTCCTGATATTTTCAGCATGGCGCCAGGGACTCGAAATGATGGCAAATCTGCTGGGAGTCGCCTATGCACCTGCAGCCCTTTTTATCATCCTCCTGGTGGGCATGCTGCTGATCCTTATACAGTTTTCGATGATACTTTCGCAGCTTTCAGATCGCAGCAGGGTAATGGCACAAAAATACGCCCTGCTGAAACTGGAACTGGAGACCCTCAAAGAGGAAGTTGCCCGGTGGTCAGATCGCGATAAAGAAGCAGGTACCGATCTGCCTGCTCCTGCAAAGGAAAGCGGTCCCGGGGCCTGACTCCGAACAATCCGGAGGCGGCCTTGTGCATAGCTGCACAAAGACCTTCAGCCGAAAAAGACTCCATTTCCACTACCCTGCCGCCGGCTGTTTCCTGCAAGGCTCCTTTCCCACTGATAATCATGGGGATTCCAATTGCCGTACATTCAGCCGCCACATAGGAAAACCCCTCATTCCTGGACGGAATCAACACTGCCGTACAGGAGGAGATGAGCTTAAACAGCTCATCTTCCGGGAGTGGCGGCACCAGAACGAAACTGTTTTGATGACCCGTAGCCGCAATGGCCCCTTCCAGTCTTTTTCTGAAGGTAGCAGGGGCAGCAGGAACCACCAGCACGATGGAACCATCAGGATTTGATTCCAGAAATAATCTGCCTCCCTCCACAATCAGGTCCAGCCCTTTTGAATGACCGAGCCTGCCATAGTACACAAAACTGGGACTTGACTGTTCCCCCCGGTCTTTTACCCCATCCGTTGCAAGGTAAGATTTAAGCCTATCGTAATCCACTCCATTTCTGATGGTTATCGTTCTGTCCTCAGGTATTCCAATTCCTGCCATAGCCCGGGCAGTGGCCTCAGAAACTGCAACATACCGATCAAAGGGGAGTTTCAGCAGTACCCGCTCAAGCAGACGGTAAAACCTGGCTATATTTCCTTGCATCCACGGGAAACTGAGCCACAGGGTATCCCACACTTCATGAACTGTTATCACCACCTTTGTTCCGGTGATTCTGCCTGCAATCCATCCGGTAAATCCAGCTGCAAAGGTGGAGGTCTGAATGAGGGAGGCTTTCCGGGCATACCAGATTGCAGCAGGAACGGCGCAAAGTGCAAACCAGAAGCGGTTAAGGGCACGGATCCGGCGGATAAGTACCCCATGGTATGCCTCATATACAGGTGATTCCCGGTTTGTTTTCAGCGTAACCACAGTAACCGGTATCCCGTTTTTTACCAGGGTTTCTGAAAGTTGCAGAAACAGGGTTTCCACTCCTCCGATACAGGGATGGAAATGTTCAAGAATGAACAGGACTTCCCCGGCAGCATGTTTCATGACAACATCTTATGACTGCTCAGGATGTCAAGGAATTCGCCGGCAAAACGATCCCATGAAAATTTGGCTGCCTGTTTTATAGATCTGGCCGACATCTCGATACGCTGCTGGGGATTGCCGGCAACTGCTTCCAGCTGATCCGTAAGATCAGACACATCAAAAGGGTTAAACATCAGTGCGGCTCTGCCGGCAACTTCCGGCAACGATGAGGCATTACTCACCAGGCATGGCGCCCCACAGGCCATGGCTTCGAGCACAGGCAACCCAAATCCCTCGTAATAAGACGGATACACAAATGCCATTGTTTGTGAATAGAGCGCAGGGAGGTCACTCCGGGGTACATAGCCCGGTATAATGATATCGGAACGGAAATGGTGCTGGCTGATCTCCCTGAACAGGCGCCTGCATTTCCATCCTCTTGCCCCAACGATCACAAGCTGCACCGGCATAGGGTTGTTCATTCTGAACCGAAGGTAGGCGCTGAGGAGCAGAGAAAGGTTTTTCCTTGGTTCAATGGTACTGACAAACAAAAAGTATGGAACCGTGATACCATACTGCTCCAGGACTTCAGGCCGGATATCGGGGCTGAACGAAGCATCGTATCCCAGATAAATCTTTTCCACCCGTTCTTCGGTAAAGGGAAACTGACGGATGATGTCCTGACGTGAGTTTTCGGAGTTGGTAATGATGAGATCCGCCTTTTTCATAATCCTCCGCAGGAAGAGGTTTTGCAGCACCTGGCTATGCCACCGGTGATGTTCAGGAAACTTCAGCGGGGTAAGGTCGTGGATAACCGTAACCCTTTTTACCCTTCGTGGCATAAAAAAGGGGCCAAAATGGGCAGGCTCAATGACCACATCCACCTTTAACCTGCCCGCCAGTCTCCCGAAAATCATGAAGAGCCGTAAAGCCGGGAATATCAGGGTCCAGCGAAGGAGAGGGATGGCGATACTCCTGGCGCCAGCGAATGCAGGGTTTTTTTTGCGACGAAACAGCAGGTACTCATTCTCCCTGTCGTTGCGCAACAGGGAATGAATCATCTCGCGGGTGAAGGTATGTACACCGGCAGACTGGTTATCAATAGGATCAGCCAATATGGCAATTCTCATTTTATATCCCGGTTTGGGGAGGCAATGTAACTCATTTTACAATTTACCAGATACCTTTTCTGTAAAATTGCATGTGGAATCCTGGGCATCCTTCACCAAAGCCCTGAAAGATTTGTCTTTCAAGATCTCAGGCCCATATATGGAAACCAGTTTCGCCATGAGGGTCTTTTTTTCAAGCCTTATCTTCTTCAGTGCTTCTGCCGCTTTTCTGTTGGCCGGATTGCTCTTCAGATCGGTATCTGCCTTCAGGATTCTGCAATTCAGCACTGCAAGCAACTTCGCATCCCCGCGGATATTCAGTTCAGCGGCTGTTTTTCCCTTCGTCGAATCGCGCTGCAATTCCTTCATCCCCGGGCAATAATCATCTGCACTTTTTCTCCTGTCCATTTCTGCAGTAAATGCTGCTTTTGAAGCAGAATCGGGAAACAGGGAAGCAACTCTGGCAAGAGATTCGATGCGCCGGGTCCTGAGCTTTCTTATGGCTGAATCAGCCTCAGAATCAGGGGGATTAACCAAGGCGGCTGAGATTTTTGTGTAGATTTCACACTCCAGCACCGACAGCTCGTCGATCAGGGCCGCCTGCTCCGTCGAAAAGCCATTCGATGGCTGGTCTCCGGCAACTTCCTGTATTTCCCCCTTCTTCCCCTTACAGGACACTAAAACGATAATGGCAGCTAAAAACCAGATTGATTTCTTCATTTGTGGTATGATTGGTTATTTATCGATTCGTGAATACAGCTGTATTGAGATATGCGGTATGGACCTTATAAAATCCCTTTGCGGCCTGTTCCGTCAGAACTCTGGTTCCTTTACGGTTGAAATGGTTGTAATTCAATGAATTTTCGGCAAGATAAAGTTCCGGGAAGCTGTCAGGATCTGAGAGATTGATCAGATGGTTTTCAGGCAATGCACGGGTCAGGGCAAGGGTCTCCGATACCTGTACTTTCTCCATCTTCGGATGAAGTAGGAATACGAGATGGATCCCGTGTTTCCTGCATTCTTCAATCAGCCCCGACAGTGCTTTCATGTGAATGGGATTCGGTCTGGGTGGATTTTCCAGGGATAATTCCGATTTACAGGCGTTGGCAATCAACAACAATCGGGATGTATCCTGATAAAACAATGCTCCGCGTTCATGCTCCCTTTCAGCAGAAACGGGAAGCATTCCGTTCCTGCGGGCTCTGACAATATCCTGCAGCCGATCTCCGGATACTTTATCATCCATTGGATCAAGCGCATACAAATCGTTGAAATACCCAAGGTTCAACGACCTTTCCAGAAAAGATTCGGTAGTAAACAATGAGGTCCGGATCCTGAGATCTGCCGGCAATTCTGAATGCCATTGCGCTCTGAGCATAAATGTGTACCAGGCAGGTGTTAACCAATATCTTTTACGGAGGGTATTTCTGTGATTTTCGGAAAATATTCCCACATCGCGGAGCTCAAGAATGATATTTTTCACTTTGCCCGGATTCCGTGTAATCAGTTCTTTTACAAATCGGTATGTCTCAGGAGGAAGCGAACCGCCGCCACCCAGGTTAAAGCTCCTGATATTCCATTCCCTTGGCATCAGGCTGTCAAAATACAGTGGATCGAGATTGTAGAATATAGTGCTGGATCCGACAAAGAGGGTATTAAAAGAGTCCTGTACCGGCAGGTAAAGCTGCATCTTGTGACCAAGGGTTTCATTGCCAAAGTACCATGAAGGATCAAAGGTTCTTCGGATTCCGAAATTGATCAGCAATACCAGGATCAATCCGGCACACATCTTCAGTATTAGCTCCCGGTGTCTCATCAGAATTGAAAGTAGATATATGCCTTATTGGAATAGAGCCCAAAATTAAACATTAGTGTGATAATCATCAGGTAAAAGAGCCACCTTCCGTACCATGGCAAACGGTTAATCCAGCCCGATATCAGGGGCTGATCCTTCTGGGCAAACTCCACGATGGCTACCAGAGCAATTGACAACAGCAGTACCATCATACTGTACAGGTCGCCGTTGAACATCTGCATGGTCAAAGGGGTAAGGGGTGCTGAAAAGATATTGTGGTAGATAAGCGACAGTTTGGGTAACGATCCGGCGCCGAAACATACCACAGTGGTACATATCATTACAAAAACAAAAACACCGTTAAGGAAATTAACGATTCGCGGATGAAGAAAGCGATCCATCCAACGCTGCCAGGGCCATTTCACTGATTCGGAGGCCACCAGTAATCCGTTGAAGAACCCGAACAACACCATCCCCCATGCTGCTCCGTGCCATAATCCAATGATGCTGAATGACATAACGATAGCAAAAAAACGACCTGCTGTACCCCAGTGATTTACTCTGGAAATTAATGGTTTAAAAATATAATCCATCACAAACCGGGTTAGGGTGATGTGCCATTTACGCCAGAAACTCCTGAAGGAAGTGGCGAACATGGGCCGGTCGAAATTTACCGACAACTGCACTCCCATGATACGGGCCGCTCCGATGGCAATATCGGAATAAGCTGAAAAGTCGCAATACACCCTGATATGAAGTAACATGGCCGGAATCAGCATGTTGAGGCCATAATATCCTGACGGATCCGCAAATACCGGATCCACATAGACGGCAATCCGGTCGGCGATTACCAGTTTCTTGAAAAACCCCCACGCCATGAGCTTCAGCCCATCCGTAACATTATCATAAGTCCATGAGTGCTGCTGCCGGAGCTGTGGCAACAGGTTTCCGGGCCTTTCGATCGGACCTGCCACAAGTTGCGGGAAGTAGGACACATACAGTGCAAAATAGCCGGGATGCTTCTCGGCACGGTAGTTACCCCGGTACACCTCAATGGTATAACTCAATGTCTGAAATGTGTAGAACGAGATGCCCACCGGCAATAGAAGATTCAGTGAAGGAACATGCCAGACAATATTTACGGCATTGAACAGGATTCTCAGGTTCTCATTGAAAAAATTGAAGTATTTAAAGGTAAAGAGCAGCCCAAGGTTAAGGACTAAACTGAATATAAGCCAGAGTGTCATCACAGGGCGCCTGCCCCGGTTTTTCTCAATCATGATTCCTGCTACATAATCCACAAGGGTTGAAAAGAGGATCAGGAATACGTACTCAAGCTTCCAGCACATATAGAAGTAATAACTGGCAGCCAAAAGCAGCATCCAGCGGAAGCGGAAGGGTATCAGGTAATATCCCGCAACCACCAGCGGAAAAAACAGCAGAAACTCCAGCGAGTTGAAAACCATAGTCAGTAAAAAGTATAAAGTATAAAGTATAAAGTATAAAGTGCGCTTTCTACTTTCTACTCCTATACTTTCAGAAGTGAAAATTCGTAGCTTCTACAGACTTGATTTCAGGGATGGCTTTTTTCATGGCAGCTTCAACACCGCTTTTCAGGGTCATCATGCTCATGGGACAGCCGGCACAGGCGCCCTGCAACTCCACATGCACCACATTATCATCGCTTAGGGATACAAAGGCAATGTTACCACCGTCGGCTTCGAGGTAAGGGCGAATCTGGCTGATCACATTGTTGACTTTCCTGGTCAGTTCGTCACGTGAATTCTGGTTTTCCATAATAGTTCTCCTGGATAATTTTGGGGATTAAAATATTCTGATAGGTTTGATGATTTATTGTTTATGAGGGTTGTCCCTGTACTCTACTTCCACAATTCGGGTCGGGTCTTCAGTTTGGAGGCGCTCTTCCGTTTTGCGGATCACATTGGAGGCAAGTTTCATAAAAGCCTCTGCCAGAGGCGATTTCTCATCCAGTACAACCGGCACACCAATATCCCCGGAAGTACAGATCGCCTCAACTACCGGAATCCTTCCGATCACCTCTACACCGGTTTCTAAGGCAAGGGCATCACAGCCACCCTTACCAAACACGAAGTAGCGTTTGTCGGGCATATCGGGTGGCGAGAACCAGGCCATGTTTTCCACGAATCCGAGTACGGGCACATTGATCTTATCCTGGCGGAACATGGCTACGCCTTTACGGGCATCAGCAACAGCCACTTCCTGGGGTGTGCTGACGATTACGGCACCGGTTACCGGGATGGTCTGCACGAGTGTAAGGTGGATGTCGCCGGTTCCGGGGGGCAGATCTACCACCATGTAGTCGATTTCGCCCCAGAAGCTGTCAGAAATGATTTGCTGAAGCGCACCGGATGCCATGGGCCCGCGCCATATGAGCGCTTTCTCGGGATCAACAAAGAATCCTACCGAAAGCATTTTCACCCCAAACCGTTCCACAGGCTTAATCAGGGTACGGTCGCCATAGGGAACCCCTCCCGGTTTGGCGTCTTTTGCCCCGAGCATCAGGGGCATCGAGGGGCCGTAGATATCGGCATCCACCAGGGCTACCTTCTGACCCATGCGGGCCAGCCCAACAGCAAGATTTACAGCCACTGTGGATTTCCCTACTCCTCCTTTTCCGGAGGCAACAGCAATGATGTGTTTCACCTGCTTCAGCGATTCAGGAAGTACAGGTTTCGGGTCGGGCCTTTCAGCCTCCGTAATGCGTATATGGATGGCGGCACCGGCAAAGGCATTCTTCAGCTTTTGCTCGGCAACCTTTCCTACTGATTTCAGAAATGGATCAGGGAACTTTTTGCCCTGTACATGCACTTCAATCGTTTTCTCATCGCAGCGCTCAACTTCTGCCATCCCAAGGGATATAATGTCACTATGGAATTCAGGATGTTTCACGGTTGCCAGAACCTCTTCTACTTTGGTTTTCATCTCTATAATACTGTTAATCTGGGCATTGTCTGATTTTCAGAGCGGCCCTAACAATGCTAATTTAGATTGCGTAAAGATAGAGCGAAAAATCAATGTGAAAATGTGTAAATGTGTAAATGTGAAAATGCTGGGCGAAGCCGAGCGCAGCGAGTCCCGGGAGCGAAGCGATCCGGGATGAAAATGTGGGAATGCACCCTACAACCCAAGGTTCACCCCGCATTGTAAAAGGTGCTTCCGGCCGCGCAGGGCTTCAGGCAGGTAGCGCTCAGCATCGGGTCCGCCGGAGCGCAGGAAATGGTAACCCAGTCGGGCATATGCATTTACAGCGAACTGCCAGCCGGCTTCAATACCAAAATCGCTGCGGTGCCATCGTTCCTCACTCATAAAGGGCAGTCCGCGCCGTTTCCCGCCAAGCGAATTGTAATCAGGCCCTTTGCGGGCATATCGGTAAGAGGACTCCACTTTCAATCCACCCCAGGGCTCCCATGCTATGCCCAGATACGTTTCTTCAGCATTGTCGGTAAGATAATAACCCAGGTTGTACCGGTTGGATTCAAAAGTGGTAGTGGGGACAAAGTGCTTATATGCCAGGGGATTCGATCGGGTGTATTCGCCCGTGAAATGCAGGTCAGGCACCGGAAAATCCGATATGCGGAATCCCCCTTTGAAACTCAGGCAATTGGAATGTTTTTCAGGCTGGAACATAACCGTAGTTGCAAGTTCATCGATAAACAGCACTGCAAAGACATGGGTATGCGGGATCAGACGGGTACTCACATCCACAAACATCTGTGAATTCTGGCCCGCATCGTTGGTGGTCCCGTTCAATGTATGGTCAATGGATTTAAAGAACGAGAAAGGGATAAGATAGGCAGGATGAACACCCATATCGGCGTAAATGATGGAATTGCCGAATGAGATGGTGGTGCGTTTCCATGGTTTAATCGTGAACATATTGGCTGCCAGATACTTTTGCCTGTATACCAGGCGGGTGCCATTCCCATAGGCGCTGGTATAGGTATAGGATCTTGCACTGTCGATGACCGCAGAATTGAGCCATGCGTGCAGATAATTGAATTCAAACCACTTAACCGGAGTCATCTGAAAACGGAACTGCACCGTTGAGGGTTCACGACCTGCAAAAATGGAAGCACCGCCATAATGATTCCCCCATTCGAAATGATCCTTCACCAGGGCGAAGGTCATATGTGTATTTTGCCAAACCATCCCTCCCCGCATCTCACTGAATTCCGCTTCATTACCTTGTCCGGGCTTATACTGGCCGCCGGGTGAACTTACGAGATAATCAGGGGTTACGGTCAGGTTGGAGGTATAATGGTCGCGGAGGCTGGCATAAAATCCCCAGTTATTCCGGTAGGAAGCCACCATGGAGGCACCACTGAAGCGATTGAACTGCATGGGCCTTGCCCCCTCCTCCGGAAGGTTGAACACAAATGCACCCCCAATAATGGGTTGGAGCCGCAGAAAGAAATTGGGGTCGTTATAGGCCAGATCGGCCTGTGGCAGCCTGAGCGCCATTTTCCTGTCGGCAGGAGATTGCCTGTAATAAGCGTCGTACAGGTACAGCATGCTTTTCTGTCTTGAGGACAGAGGCAGGTCTTTCGTAACCAGTTCCAGAAGTTTTGTCCGGATGGTCCACCGAGTATAAGGCTTCACAGTGGAATTGATCTCAATATACCCCAGGTTGGCCATTTCATCCAGAAAATCAACAATGCCGCTGTTGTTAACATGTTCATAAACAGGCTGGGCATGAAGGTTGCCTGAAATACCTGCCAATCCGAATAAGCACAGGAAAATCAGCCTATTTACTCCTGACCTTTTTAAAGAGGATATTGTAGGTAGCTTTGAAAAAGTACCTGATATCGGTGCGCAGAGGTTGTTTTGCATAGGCATCGAGATATCGTTTTTCAGATTCCATGATCTCTTCGAGATTTTTCGGCAGATCTGCATAGAAAGGCGGGATCAGACCCGGTTTGAATCTGATGCGTTGTTCCTGTAACTCCTTGGTATACAAACTAAAATACTGAGGGCTCAGGGGCCGCACACCTACCAGTTTCATATCCCCTTTGAAGAAATTGTACAGCATGGGTAGCTCATCGATCCAGAAACGGCGCATAAAACGCCCCAACGTTGTGACCCTGAAATCGTTTGCAAACTTTCCGCCCTCCTGCAGGTTGAACCGGTCGAAAATAAAGCCCTGAAGGTACTCACTGTAAGGGTGCATTGTGCGCATCTTCAGCACTTTGATCATCTTTCCGTTCTTGCCGATACGATTCAGGCGGATGAACATTCCATAGGTTGGGTGGTAATCGAATGCCGGTTCCTTCTCTTTCTGCACTACAAAATAATGCATCTCCACCAACCGCGCCTCTTCCACAATGGTAAATCCGCATGAATAAAGCCTTCCGTAGGTTTCAGCCCTGGATATCAAACGATTAAAACCATTGGTGAACAGGAAGTAAAACCGTTTGGTCCATTTCAGTTTCGGCATCACCCGATGGATCAGGTAATCAAAGGTGTATATGATATAGTTCAATACCGGAGGATTCTTCTTGAGGATGCGCATTTTACGCAACCAGTTGGTCTCAACACACCCGATAAACAATCCGCCATAAGGCAGCTTGGAGTTGATCACTTCAAGGAACTTATTGATCCGGCGAATGTTATTTAGTCTTTTCAGGTTGATGATACAGGAAAAAGTATCATCCGGTTGTTTTTCAATATTGAACCTTGTGGTTGTAGCCAGCAGCAGGGTTTCCCGGAATGACGGATCGGCATATTTCATCACAAACTGATAGACCTGCTCATTGGTTTCATTGACAATGAGCTGCCGCATCTGGGAGTCGACTCTGGGTTTTACAGATGTATCGGCAGGGGTATTCACAGCATGATTATTCAACAGTGATGATTTTTCTTACGCCTGTATAATCACGGTAGCTGATTTTCAGCAGGGCAACCCCACCGGGAAGGTTGGCCGGAAGATGCAGTGTGATTCTGGAGAACCCTTTCTCCACAGGCTGATCGAAAAGGGTATTAAGTTTTTGTCCGTTCAGATTGTACAACTCTATGGTGAGCTGGTCCGAAAACTCGAGTACAGCATCCAGCCATACAGTGCCGGATGCAGGGTTTGGGTAGGGCTGGCTGATATGGAACGCATCGGTAATGGCCACACAACCCCTGTCATTGGCTGTATTGTCGTCTGTTGGATACTCCGGCACGGAGACATTAACACATACTGCATAGGGTGATTGATCAGGGTTTTTCGGAAGAATAGGCCTGGAGACAAACTGGTACCTGAATGTATGACCAGGCTGCAGGCGGTCGTTGACCCCCTGTGCCTGCCAGATCTCCACCACTGGATTTTGTGAGTTGATCCAGCACTGGAGGTCGATGCGATGCACCGGAAAAGCAGCATTGTTTCTAATGTCAGCCGAGATCTGTATCCGGTCCTGATCCATCAGTGCCTGTACACCCGTTACCTCAATATCGAATGCTGTTTTTATCGTAAACACTTTATCCGAATGGCTGTTGAAACACCCTTTGGAGGAGGTAGCGAGCAGGGAAACATCAAAGATTCCGGCAGAGTCAAAGGTATGTGCCGGATGGAGCAACCCCGAGGTATATCCGTCGCCGAAATCCCACAGGTAGATATCACCGTTCACCGTTTTATTGGTAAACTGAACCAGCAGAGGAGCATTTCCATAGAGGGGGGTCATTGAAAAGCCGGCAATGGGGGTAGGATAGGAAACCAGTGATGAAGAAGCTGTATCACGGCATCCCCTCTGGGTTTCTACGATGAGCATCAGCGGAAATGATCCCGTATCGGGGCATACAATGGCAGGGCTTTTCCCCGACAGTGTACCAAAAACCGGTGAGATCCACTGCCATGATACAAGGGTGTCGCTGATGGTGGTGGATGCCTCTGCCAGATTTCTTGCCTGTCCGGCGCAGAAGGTGGTATCCGTGATGATCGCAATGGGGTTGGCACCTACATCCACATTAACAACCACTGAATCGTAACACCCTGTAACCGAAGATCCGACGAGCAGGGAAACCGGAAACAAGCCATGAGACAGATAGGTATGGGAAGGATTGGGTAACCCGGTGACCTGGCTGGATCCATCGCCGAAGTTCCATCTCCAGAAGTTATTCGGATACAAGGTTCCGGCGAGACTTTTATCCGTCAACTCTACTTCGGAACCTGTGCACAATAACGCCGGCGTGTAGTTGAAGGCAGCAAAAGGGGTCTGATGAATTTCCACCAGCAGGGAGTCGCTGTTTGTGCAGGCATTCTGATTGGTCACTTCAAGTTTAACCCAGTAGTTTCCGGCGACAATCCAGCTGTACAGCGGGTTTGAAAGGCTGCTTGTATCCGGGGTTGCCGATCCGTTTTCAATGGTCCACAGGTAGGCCGTTACCGTACCTCCAATGGCATTGGCATTCAATTGAACAGGCCGTGCAGAGCAACGGGTTCCGGTGGTAATCCAGGGAATTGGAAGTGCAAAAACCAGCACAGAGTCTGAATAGGTGGCAAAGCACCCCGAATCGGTGGTTGCGGTAAAGGTGATGTAATAGATGCCGGGCTGGGAATATACGACATCAGGGTTTTGCACCGTATCGGTCATGCCGTTGCCGAAATCCCACTGCCACTTCGTTACAGGAAATGCCGGAAGGGCAGGAACCGAAGCATCGGTGCAATGGAGGGTATCACCGGTGCACACCTGTACGGCCGATTTGAGAAACAGCGCCTGTGGACTGGCACCCTTTACCCAGACATTCACCTGGCTTGTAGCCACACACCCCCTTGGGTTGGTAGTGGTGACCAAATAAGTGCCGGATGAAGAGATGATGATTTGCGGCAAGGTATCATTGATGCCGGTATTCCATTGATACGTAACGGTTTGCGGAGCACCGGATACAAGTGCCAGCGGCTCGCCGGAGCAGACTGATTTATCAGGCCCCAGAGAAATAGTGCTGGCATAAAGATCCAGTGAAACAAGTGCTGTGTCGGATATGGTACAGTTGAAGCTGTCTTTGACCACCAGGATATGAAGTCCCGGTGTTCCGGTCAGAAGGGATGGCTGGTTCAGGAGGGTATCGTTGTCCCACAGGTACTGATAGGCGCCGGTGAACCCCGATTGCAGATGTGCCTGGGTATTGAGGCAGATGATGGTGTCTGAGAGGGATAGACCTGGTACCGAGTTGGTAATGAGAATGGTATCACGTGAGATACGCCCAAAAAAATCGGTTGTCTGCAACCAATAGGTACCCGGATTTTTAACCTGAATAGCCGGGACTGTATCCCCTGTAGACCAGATGTACGCACTGTACACCGTGGTTGCAGAGAGTGTTAACGGACAGAATCCATAGGTTTTATGAATGTCGGGGCCAAGATTAACAGGGGGCTGGTACTTCCAGGTAACGTAGTTGTAAAGCATGTCATACTGAGCCCTGGTAAGAGATGTATCGGCAATGAAGAGTTCATAGAGATGCCCTTTGTAATACCCGCTGTTGTTCCCCATGGCCCCTACCCTGAAAGGGGTCAGGGTAGGCAGATCCAGATAGGCAACCGATTGCTGGCTGACGGAATCTGACATCCCCGTAAAGATTCTGGCGCCGGAGGGCTGAAGCACAATCCCCTCAACGCCCACTCTATGTGAGGGGATGGTGTCGGGGATAGCATATCCGTTAAAGGTAAACCCGGTACCGGCTGGCGTTGCCAGGCAATTTACCGACGGACGCTGGGAGTTGTTCAGATAGAAATTAAAGCCGGAAAAGGTGAACCGGGCCTGGGAAATCAGGGTGCTGTTCTTGTTGAGCGGGTTATGAAAGATAAAGAAAGAGCCTGATGGGTAGTTCAGGAATGTGCTCTGAAGGAAATCGTCGGTGCCGTCCATATATAAGGATGGCTTGAGGAACAACGCAGTATCCGAAGAGAGCGGCCGGCGGCCGGGGTC